>Ga0310121_10000025_pt1 | contig 138241 bp, 140 predicted proteins | sample CB27_Tmax_986_MG_FD_203504 | JGI IMG/M metagenome (GOLD analysis project Ga0310121, IMG submission 203504) | Marine microbial communities from Western Arctic Ocean, Canada - CB27_Tmax_986 | ecosystem: Environmental > Aquatic > Marine > Oceanic | place: Canada: Western Arctic Ocean | collected... | reverse complement strand
CCCGCGTATCGCGGCCTCGGCGAACGCAAAGTCATTCCCTCGCCGCTCGTCGGCATCGTCCCGACGCGATCCCCCTCCGTGCCGCTGGCCGCGTTCATTGGTCAACGAGCTGGGCTGCCCGCGAACGTCGTCCCACTCAGGCGCACGCGCGGTCATCCCCGGCCACCCTTGCCACCCTCGCCACCCTCGCCACCCTCGCCACCATCGCCACCATCGCCACCATCGCCACCATCGCCACCATCGCCACCATCGCCACCATCGCCACCATCTGCCGCATAGGCCGCTCTCTGTTTCTCCGGCCGGTTATGTTCTCAAACCAGTCTGCAGGGCGCCGCCGGCCCCGGACGGCTGAGGACATCCCCTCCGTCGCGCCCGCGACACTACGGCCCGTGACGCTTGACACCCCCCCAAGTGCTCCTTAGTCTTTTTTCTTGTCCCCATTGAGTCTCCGTCGGTCCTTGGGACGCGCGCGGCGACGCACTGGGTCACCTTACAATTGTGAATAGTGGTGTTGAGTGTCCACGCGCGTGTTCGCAATCCGCGAGCACGCCGCGTATTGGACGATCGCTCTCCAATGGACTCTGACGAGCCACCGGAGGAGAGGCGATCGCTGAAGGATGTACATGCCGGGACCGTAAAGTAGGTCAAGCGACTACGGCGCACGGTGGATGCCTTGGCACTTTGAGCCGATGAAGGACGTGGTATGGCTGCGATAAGCCACGGGGAGCTGCCTAACAAGCTGATCCGTGGATTTCCGAATGGGGCAACCCGACAACGGTCATACGTTGTCACCCCGGACTGAACACATAGGTCCGGAGGAGGTAAGCGGGGGAACTGAAACATCTAAGTACCCCGAGGAAAAGACACCATTCCCCTAGTAGCGGCGAGCGAACGGGGAAAAGCCCAAACCCACACTGCCTAATGGCGGCACAGCCTCTGCTGTGTGGGGGTTGTAGGGCGATCGATGCAGGCCGTGCCGGTCTGCCAGCAGTTACCAAGTGATGCGATAGAGGAAGGTCCCTGGAACGGGCGACCAAAGAGGGTGAGAGTCCCGTACTCGAAATTGCACCACCTGCTGCGATCGTTCCTGAGTAGCACGCGACACGAGAAAGCGCGTGTGAAGCTGGGGAGCCCACTTCCCAAGGCTAAATACTCAAAGTGACCGATAGCGGACAAGTACCGTGAGGGAAAGGTGAAAAGAACCCCGGAAGGGGAGTGAAATAGTTCCTGAAACCGTGTGCTTTCAAACAGTTGGAGGATGCCTGCGGGCGTCTGACAGCGTGCCTATTGAAGAATGAGCCGGTGAGTTACGTTTTGTGGCGAGGTTAAGCCAAGCAATTGGTGGAGCCGGAGCGAAAGCAAGTCTGAATAGGGCGATCAGTCGCAAGGCGTAGACGCGAAACCAGGTGAGCTATCCATGGCCAGGGTGAAGCGGGTGTAATAGCTCGTGGAGGCCCGAACCAATGTCTGTTGCAAAAGGCTTGGATGAGCTGTGGATAGAGGTGAAATGCCAATCGAACTTGGAGATAGCTCGTTCTCCCCGAAATGCCTTTAGGGGCAGCGTCGGCGTAAATCGACCATGGAGGTAGGGCTCTGACTGGGCTCGGGGGCGAAAAGCCTACTAACCCCAATCAAACCGCGAATGCCATGGCCGCGGCGTCGGCAGTGAGACAGTGGGGGATAAGCTTCATTGTCGAAAGGGAAACAGCCCAGACCATCAGTTAAGGTCCCTAAATCTCTGCTTAGTGGGAAAGGATGTTGAACCGCCCAGACAACCAGGAGGTTGGCTTAGAAGCAGCCACCCTTGAAAGAGTGCGTAATAGCTCACTGGTCGAGTGGTTCGGCGCCGACAATGTAACGGGGCTCAAGCAGAGTACCGAAGCTATGGACGTCGTCCTTGGACGGCGTGGTAGGGGAGCGTTCCGTTCAGCCGAGAAGGCGGACCCGCGAGGGCCGTTGGAGCGGACGGAAGTGAGAATGCCGGCATGAGTAGCGAAAGGCGTGTGCGAACCACGCCCACCGAATACCTAAGGTTTCCTACGGAAGGGCAATCCGCGTAGGGTTAGGCGGGCCTAAGCCGAGGACAGTCGTCGTAGGCGATGGACAGCCGGTTAACATTCCGGCCCCACCGTTTGTACGTTTGAATGCTAGGGGGGACCCGGGTTGGTAACTGGAGCGTGCCGATGGACATGGTGCGTCGCTAGAGCGTAGGCAGCGTGCGGGGCGAAAAGACCGCGCGATTAAGCGGAGGCTCTGGCGGAAGCGGCGACGTCAGTCAAAGCGACTTCCGGTGATCCTATTCCGGCCAGAAAAGCCTCGAGCATGAGTGCAGGCGGTGCCCGTACCGCAAACCGACACAGGTAGGTGGGGGTAAGTACCTTCAGGTGGACGAGTGATTCCTCGCTAAGGAACTCGGCAAAATCGCTCCGTAACTTCGGGAGAAGGAGCGCCCTGGGCGGCCGGCGTCTTCGCGGCGTCGTGTTGGCTGGGGCCGCAGCGAGCAGGCTCAGGCGACTGTTTAACAAAAACACAGGTCTCTGCTAACGGGAAACCGGACGTATAGGGGCTGACGCCTGCCCAGTGCCGGAAGGTTAAGGGGAGGGCTTCACGGCCCAAACCGAAGCCCCGGTGAACGGCGGCCGTAACTATAACGGTCCTAAGGTAGCGAAATTCCTTGTCGGGTAAGTTCCGACCCGCACGAAAGGCGTAACGATCTGAGCACTGTCTCAGCGAGGAGCTCGGCGAAATTGAAGTGGCCGTGAAGATGCGGCCTACGCGCAGATGGACAAAAAGACCCCGTGGAGCTTTACTGCAGCTTGGCATTGAAGGCCGTCATCGGATGCGTAGGATAGGTGGGAGGCATTGAACTGGGACTTGCGGGTCTCAGGGAGCCATCCTTGAAATACCACCCTTCCTCTGGTGTCCTTCTAACACCTGTGCAAGCAGGTGGACCCTGCCTGGTGGGCAGTTTGACTGGGGCGGTCGCCTCCCAAACTGTAACGGAGGCGCGCAATGGTTCCCTCAAGGTGGATGGAAATCACCTGACGAGTGCATTGGCATAAGGGAGCTTGACTGCAAGACAGACACGTCGCGCAGGGACGAAAGTCGGCCAAAGTGATCCTACGGTTCCGAGTGGAAGGGCCGTGGCTTATCGGATAAAAGTTACCCCGGGGATAACAGGCTTATCTTGCCCGAGAGTTCACATCGCCGGCAAGGTTTGGCACCTCGATGTCGGCTCGTCGCATCCTGGGGCTGGAGTCGGTCCCAAGGGTTGGGCTGTTCGCCCATTAAAGCGGCACGCGAGCTGGGTTCAGAACGTCGTGAGACAGTTCGGTCTCTATCCTCTGTGCGCGTTGGAGAGTTGCGAGGATCTGCCCCTAGTACGAGAGGACCGGGGTGGACGAACCGCTGGTGTGCCAGTTGGCGAGCCTATCGCCACTGCTGGGTAGCCACGTTCGGAAAGGAGAAGCGCTGAAAGCATCTAAGCGCGAAGCCCCCCTCAAGATGAGCTCTCCCACCGGTTCAACCGGGTAAGGTCACGGGAAGACGACCCGTTAGATAGGCGGCATGTGGACGCGCGGTAACGCGTGCAGCTTAGCCGTACTAATGACCGAGGGCTTGACCTACTTTGCGATTCCGGCAGTACATCGATTCAGCACTCACCACCATCCGCTATTCACACTTGTCGCATTGCGGGATGGAGCAGCGGTAGCTCGTCGGGCTCATAACCCGAAGGTCGCAGGTTCGAATCCTGCTCCCGCTACCAACACGAACAAGGCCGCGCCACCAGGCGCGGCCTTTTCGCGTCTCCACGCCAGTAACCCGTTACAGCTCCCGCGCCAGATCCTCGTCCGCCCCCGCGAAAACCAGAATGTCCTCCGCCTCAATCGGCTGCGACCGCACCGGATTCAGCTGCACCTCATCCCCCCGCACCACGATCAACAACCGGCGCGTCCCCACATCCTCCAGCTCGCTCAGCGCCTTGCCCACCAGCCGCTCCGGCGGGCTATAGGCTCCGATCCCAAACGCCTTCGTCAGCGGCAGATAGTCCTGGGCACTCGCCACTCGTAGCAAGTGCGCGAACCGCTCCCCACCCTCCCGCTCCGGCTGCACTACGCGCTGCGCCCCCAACCGACGCAGAATCGTCGCGTGCCGCTCACTGCGCGCCTTGCAGTACACCGCCGGCACCCCCAACGACTGCAGATTCATCGTCGCCAGCACCGACGCCTCCAGCACCGCCGTCGCCACGATCGCCACATCCATCGCGCCCACGCTCAGATCGCGCAACGCCTCCTCATCACGGATATCCGCGATCGCCGCACGCGCCGCCACCGACGCCACGCGCGACACCTCTACCTCATTCGAATCTACCGCCAGCACCTCGTGTCCCTCCTGCGCCAACGTGTGCACGAGCTCCGAGCCGAAACGACCCATCCCCAGTACGGCGATCTGCATGGCTTTCCCCCTTGCGTCCCGATCGTACGCTCGGCCATCACGTCACAACACCGCACATCCCCGACACGGAAACGCTCCGACAACAGTCGGTCCGCCGAGCCCGACCGCAAACTTAGCGGCAGGACCCAGCTCGCCCCCGTGTTAACGTGGCTCAGTCCGCTGCGGCGAACCGCCGCTCCTGACGCGTGGCCCTATCGTCTAGTGGACCAGGACGCCAGCCTTTCAAGCTGGTAACACGGGTTCGAACCCCGTTGGGGCTACCACCCGCCACCGCGGCCGCCGCAACTCGCAATCTCCTCCACCCTCCGCCCCTCGCCCGCCAAGCTCCCTGGCCCGGGCGGCCGCCATCGCTCTCCTCGTCGCCTGCCGCGGCCCTAGCCTCGCCGACCAGCCCGCGCCCCCGAGCTGCAGGCGCGTGGCACCTCATCGCCGCATCCCACAACGACCACCCATCCCCCTCCCCAACATCCCCCGCATCACCCTCTTCATCGAAACTCACGAGTTCGGGGGCCACGCCGCCTGCAACAACTACTGCGGCCGGATCGGCGTTGACCCGTCCCAGATCCGCATCGCGCGCTGAGCGAGCCCACGTCTGCCACGCAAGGTTGACGACGCGCCACCTAGGCAGGAACCTGTAACGGTCTCGGGCGACTGCCCGAGGAAACGGCAGGAGCTAGCAATGGTCGACGAACGCGAGATCGGGAAGCGGGTCAAAGAGGGGATCATCGGCATGATCCGCGGGAGCGGGGAGATCACACAAACGGCAGTATCCACGGTCGCGGATACGGTGCAAACGACCCTCAAGCAAGGCGGCGAAACCGGCGCGGCAGCGGCGGAGCTCGGCGTCGGCGCCGTCAAAGGCGCAATCGATGCCGTGGGCGACGTAGGCGGCCAGGCGGCCGAGACGGCAGCCGACACGGTGGAGAAGGCGGTGGACTCCGCCGGCAAGGTGGGTGCCTCCGTCGGCAACGCCGCCAAAGGCGCCGTGATCGGCACCGTGCGCGGTTCCAGCGAGGTCGGCGTCGAAGCGCTAGGCGCGGTCGGCAGCACGAGCCGGACGGCGGTCACCGAGGCGTCGGCGATCGGGGCCGACCTGACGACGGCCGCGGTGGGCGCCGTCGAGGGCGCGATCGAGGTGGCCAAGGAGACGGGCCTCAACGTGGAAGAGGCAGCCGCGGCCGCGGCCACGGGGGCGATCGAGGCCGCCGGCGAGGTCGGCTCGGCCGCGGCGATACGCGTCCGCCGCTCGGTCGAGGGCACCATCCAAGGCGTCAAGGTCGTGGCGAACACGGCCGTCGGGAAAGAGGACTAAGCGGCGAGGAGCTGCTGACCAGCCCCTCACGATGCCCCGAACGGGGAGTGCGCTGCCTGCGCGACTCGTCGCGCGATTGTTCGACATGGGATGAAGAATCGCGCGGGCAGCGCCGGTCAGGCAGTGTCCGCTGGGGGCGACTTCCCGCCTGACTACAGCAGGCTGCTCAGGTGATGGTCGCCGATTGCTGCCGCACCACGACGAGTCAAGGCGTTCCCCGCGCTCGTTGGATAAATCGAACCCCGTTGGGGCTACCACCGATCCGACCGCGGATCCCTGCGCGGCGCAGAACAGCTGCGGATCAACATCGCTTCCAGGAGGCGCGGCGCTAGGCGTAGTTGGGGCTCTCAAACAGGATGAACGCCATGACGCAGTCCTGGTCTGACCTGTTGTGCCAGGCATGCTGGGTCCCGCGCTGCACAACTACGTCGCCCGCGACGAAGTGTACCTCACCCTCGTCGAGTTCGAGGTCGATCTCGCCCGAGAGTACGATCCCGTAGTCGATCGTCCTCGTCGTGTGCAGGACGGACCCGCCTCCCGGCATGAAGGTCAAGAGGCCAAAGGACGAGCCATCGACCGGGATCTCCACGCCGCTCGAGAGGAGGGACCGGGGGTCGTCCGCGGGGTCCTGTGTCGCCGCGGGATCAGGGTTGGACGGATCGTCGATCCAGATGTTGTCTTGGACGAAGAAGCCATCGTTCAAGTGCCCCGGCGTCTCTCCGTCGTGCACGACGTACGACTTGCCGCCGGCGTCGATCCCGGTCACGACGCGTCGAGGGGTCACTCGCCCGGCGAAAGCGCCTGCAGCAGCATCATCCGGTCGTCGTCGCCACACCCCACCAGTGCAAGTCCAACCGCGCCTACACCGGTGCGGGCACTCACTCCCAGCAGCGTTCGTCGGCTGAGGCCCCGGCTCCCCTGTCGCGTCCAATAGGTTCTCTCGCTCATCAGAGCGTCCCCAATTCGTTCAGGTCCGAGTGACAACCGCGTTTTGTCGTGTTGTACCAGACCATCGAAGAGTCTGCGACAGTCAGCAACCTTGCAGCGCGGCGTTGGAGGCTTAGGCGTGTAGCAGGTTCGCGCACACGACCGTGCCGCGCACATTGGTCTCGAAGTTGCCCCACTAGGCGTCGACGTCGACCGCCCCAGAACCCTCAACTCCTCCATCCCCTACCCTCTCCGACCACGGAGGAAGCACCCATGAGCTACCAACACATCGACGTTGAACCTCTCACCCCCACGATCGGCGCCACCGTCACCGGCGTCGACCTGACCCAGCCGATCGACTACGCCGTTCACACCGAGATCCACGAGGCCTGGCTCGAACACCTCGTCCTCTTCTTCCGAGACCAGCCGCTCAGCCACGACCAGCACCTCGACTTCGGCCGTGGCTTCGGCGACCTCCACATCCACCCCGCCGCGCCCTACGCCGACGGTAATCCCGAACTGATGATGATCCACACCGACAAGGACTCTCATCGCAACAACGGTGAGCGTTGGCACTCCGACGTCTCCGCCGACGAAGAACCGCCGATGGCCAGCATCCTCCACATCCACCACGTCCCGCCCCAGGGCGGCGACACCTGCTGGTCCAACATGTACGCCGCGTACGAGGCGCTCTCGCCCACAATGAAGGAGCTGCTGGACCCGCTCAGCGCGCTCCACGCCTCTGACTACGCCGGCCAGTACGGCGAACACACACCTCAGCGCGAGTCTCCACGCGCAGTCCACCCCGTGATCCGGACCCATCCCGAGACCGGCAAGAAGGCCCTCTTCGTCAACGAGGTCTTCACCAAGCGGATCAACGAACTCTCCCGTTCCGAGAGCCAGTGGATCCTCAACTTCCTCTTCGACCACTGCAAGGACGTCAACTTCCAGGTCCGCTTCAAATGGCAGGACAACTCCATCGCCCTCTGGGACAACCGCTGCACGCAGCACATGGCGATCTGGGATTACTTCCCCGAGACCCGCAACGGTATCCGCGTCACGATCCAGGGCCAAAAGCCCGTCTAAGCGACCTCGCTCGACGACACGCGCCCGAGCGGCAAAAGGAGACTCCGTGGGCTGGTTGGCTCGGCTCCGCTCCCCTATTGCCGCCCTCTTCTCAGGTGGCGGCGGGGACGCACGCAGCGAGCGCTGGGCCCGTCAGCCCGGCGGGCCTCTGTTCCGGCTCGAGCCCACCGCCAACCGCCTGCCTGATGGCAAGACTGTCCGCCTGCTGATGACCTTCACTCAGACGGGCGGCCGCGACATCGAAGCCAGCCTGCGCACCCGCTGGCGCGGCGCCGGCACGGACGCCAATTACGCCACCCCGCTGGTCGACATCCGCGAACACACCTACCAGACGAAGGCGGCGCTGGCCGATCCGCAGCAAACCAGCGACGCGGAGATCGACGCGCAGCAGGTCGGCTTTGAACTCGCTTTCGAACTGGACGGCGTCGAACGGCACTGCCTCTGGGTCTGGCCGCTGTTCCAGGAACGCGATGGGCGCTGGTCGCTCGAGGTCACTTCGGCCAACACCGACGAACCCGCCCGACGCTGGTAAATGCTGGCAGACGAAGGCGCAACGTCTAGCTGCGCGGCAGCCCCAGCCCTCGCGTCGCCATGATGTTGCGCTGAATCTCCGATGTACCGCCCGCGATCGTCATCGACACGCTGGTCAGGTACTGATGCTGCACGCGAGCCAAGAAGGGATCCGTCTCGTCGACGGCGCCCGCCGCCAACCCGGCAATCCGGATCGCCGCCTGCGCCATCCGCTGTTGCCATTCCGTGCCGAACAGCTTTGACATCGACGCTTCGTAGTTCGGCACCAGGCCCTGGCTTTGCTGCCAGGCGACGCGGTACGCCAGCAAACGCCCGATCTCCAACTCGATCGCCAGATCCGGCATCAGCCGCCGCGCCCGCTGTCGGGCCTCGGCGTCATGCGGCAGCGCCTTCACGTACGCGACGGCCTCCTCGAACAGTTGACGCGCCGTCACGATCCGCTCGATCCCCAAGCGCTCGAAGTCGAGGTGCTCCGCCAACAGGTACCATCCCGCGTTCTCGTCGCCAACCCGCGCGTCGACCGGCACCCGCACATCCTCGAAGAAGACCTCGTTGAAGCCGTGCATCCCCGCCATGTTGATCAGCGGTCGAATCGAAACACCGGGGCTCTTCAAGTCCACCATCAGCAGACTGATCCCCTTGTGCTTTGGCGCATCCGGATCGGTCCGCGTCACCAGCCAGATCATATCGGACCGATGCGCCCCCGAGGTCCAGATCTTCTGCCCGTTGACCACGTACTCATCGCCGTCGCGCACCGCCCGCGTCGACACGCCCGCCAGGTCCGATCCGGCCCCCGGCTCCGACAGACCCAGCGCGAAGCTGACCTCGGCTTGCAAGATGCGCGGGATCATCTCCGCCCGCTGTCGTTCCGTGCCATGCAACAACAGCGTCGGGCCGACCTGGCGCTCCGCCGTCATGTGGTAGCCGATCGGCGCCTCCGCCCCCACCAGCTCCTCGCGAAAGATCAGCTGCTCGATGATTCCCAGCCCGCCCCGCCATACTCCGGCGGCCAGGCCACACCAATCCAGCCTCGCTCCGCCAGCTTTTTGCTGAATGCCTGGGAGTACCCCTCGCTCCGGGCCTCAACGCCCTCCGCCGTTGACAACTCCGTCTCCAGAAACGCCCGCACGTCGTGGCGGAACTGCTCTTGCTCGGGACTGAAACGAAATTCCACGCGTCGTTCCGATCGACTGGCGGCTGCCCATCAAGGCCAACTCGCCGCCAGGATAGGTGCTCGCGGGCCAGGACCGCCGCGCCGGCTCATTCGTCCCGCAGCGCGGGCGCGACCTCTGACGCGAACAGCCGGATCGAATTGTCCACGGCGTCGGCGTGCATCATGCCGCCGACGTTCGGCTCCACCAGGAACCCGCTCAGTCCCAGCTCCTCCCGCAGCGAACTCAACTGCCGCCTCACCTCGTCCGGCGTGCCGAAGAACAGCCGCTCGCGGAGCAGCGTCTCATAGTCCGAACTCGCCAATGACTTGGCGGTTGCGGTGCGCGCCTGCTCCGACGCGGCCCCCTCCGCCCCCGTCGACTCGGCAAACGACGCCCGCAGCCGGGCATAGGCACGCAGCGCGCTCTGCTCGGGGATCGACCGTGCCCGCTCAGCATCCTCATGAACGAAGACCGGAATCCGCAAGTAAATATCGCCTTGCCCGGCATGACCCGCGCGTTGCCAGGCCTCGTGGTACTCCGCGATCGCCGGCGTCAGCGACACCGTCGTCATGCCTCGCAACCCCGCGAAGATGGGCAGCCCCAGCTCGCCCATCAAGGCGAAGGTCCCCGCGTTCGTCGCCGCCGCCCGCAACGGCGGATGCGGGGACTGCAATGGCCGCGGCGACACCGTGATCCCGTCCGCCTGGTAGTACTCCCCCTCGAACTGCAGCGGCGACTCCGTCCAGGCGCGACGCATCAGATCGAGATACTCCAGAAACCGCGGGCGGCTGGATTCATACTCGATCCCGTAGCCCGCATATGCCCGCGGAAAACCGCTCCGGCCCACACCCAGCCGCAGCCGCCCACCCGTCAGATGATCGACGGTCGCGACCTCCTCGGCCATCCGCACGGGATGCCCCAACGGCAGCACCAACACCGCGATTCCGATCTCGATTCGCTCGGTCCGCGCGCCGAGGGCGGCCGCCAGCACGAGTGGCGACGAGACGATCGAACCGCCCGGCGTCGAGGCATCGGCATTCGGCGGCGTGAAGTGATGCTCCGCTAGCCAAACTCCGTCCAACCCCAGCGCTTCGACAAGGGCAGCCCGCGCGAACACATCGTCGAACGCCCCCGCCTCAACGGAGTTCGCGGCTCCGGATCCCTTGCTGCCATCGGCGCCAGCCCGAATCTCGCACTCCATGACGAGGCCGATGTGCATCGACTGCTCCTCAGCGCTGCGCCGCGAGTTTAGGGCGACTAGCCTCTCTATGAGCCAGCTGCTGAGTCAGGAGCGCCTCGCGATGGTCACAACCACTCAAGCTGTCTCCATTGGCGCACCAATCGCCACGGTCTGGGCTACCTGGGCCGACTTCGGCAATGTGCAAAACTGGAGTCCCCTCGTCGCCAAGTCGTACCTCACCTCCGAGACCCAGTCCGGTCTGGGCACTTCGAGGCACTGCGAGCTCGTCCCCCGCGGCGAGGTCGACGAGACGATCAGCGGCTGGCGGGAGAACGCCCAGCTCGTCATCGATGTCCATCCCGGCGGACCGATCCCGCGGCAACAGGTCACCATCGACCTCGCCGGGCCTCACGCCGAGGAGTCCGAGACCACCGTTCGCATGACCGTCGATCTGGAACTCACTCCCGAAGCCGCCGACCGCGCCGACGCGATGCGCGACACCTTCCGCATGGTCCTGCGTGAAACGCTCGCAGGACTTCGCCATCACTTGCTGACCGGCGAGACCGTGACCGAGGCCACCGCGCTCGCTCACGATGGGCTAATCGACTGATCGCCTGCTCGCGAATGGTTAGCCGCTCGCTAGGAAGTTAGTTCGCCAGTCCGTAACATCATCCAATGCCCTGGATGCGCGACACCTTCGCCGCCTTCTCCGAACGCGACTACCGCTTGATGTGGTCCGGCTCGTTGTTCTCAACGACCGCGTTCATGATGTCGTTCATGCTCGTGCCGAGCGTCGCCTACGAGATCTCGGGCAGCAACACCGCGGCGGGCATCGCACAGCTTGGCTCCGGTATCAGCATGTTCTTCGTCGCGCCGCTCGGCGGCGTCGTGGCCGACCGCTTTCGCAAGAAGCCGATCGTCCTGGCCGGTCAGACGATTCCCGGCGTGATCATCCTGCTGATCGGGATCTTCGTGCTCAACGACTGGATCACGATCCCGCTGCTGACGCTGGGCACCCTGCTCATGGGCCTCGGCTTCGCCTTCATGGGCCCAGCCCGCCAGGCCTGGGTTGGCGAGATGGTCCCCCACCACCTGCTGCCCAACGCGGTCGCCCTGCAGCAGATCTCACAGAACATCGCCCAGGTCGCCGGGCCTCTCATGATCGCGATCCTGGTCGGCTCGTGGGTGGGCCTCGGCGGCACCTACATCTTCATGGCCTCGCTCTTCGTCGTCGTTCTGCCGCTGACCTCGCGGCTGCCCAACACCAAGCCGTCGACCCCGCCCGACCAGCGCCGCTCCGTCTCCGTCGAGTTCTCCGCTGGCGTGCGCTACGTCGCCGGCGATCGCCAGCTGCGCGTGCTCTGGGCCGGCTTCGTCGCCATCGTCGTCAGCGGCTTCGCCTTCCAGACCCTGATCCCCGGCCTGCTCGATCGCGAACTCGACCGTGATCCGACCGACATCGGACTGATCTTCCTCTCGTTCGCCGTCGCGGGCCTGATCGTCAACCTCCCCCTCGCCAATATGGTCCGCAGCCGCTGGGCCTGGCCGAGCATGATCTTCATGGGCGCGCTGATGGGCGTCGGCTTCCTCCTGCTCTCCGGCGCGTCGACCTACGGGCTGGTCCTGCTCGCTGGCATCCCGCTTGGCATCGGCCGCTCGGGCTTCATGCTGCTCGACAACTCCCTCCTCATGTCGAACTCCAAACCCGCCTTCTTCGGGCGCGTCATGTCGCTCACGATGATGGCCTTCGGAACGCAGGCGCTGCTCGCCCCGATCTGGGGTGCGCTGGCGGACTCCATCGGAATCCGCGAAACCATGGCGATCGTCGGGGTCGTCGCTCTCATCGCGATGACCCTGATGACGCTCGCCTGGTTACGCATGCGCGGATCGATCCGGCCGATCGCGGAAGTGCAGCGCGCCTTCCTCCAGGCGGACCAGGAAGCAAAGCAGAGCCTGCCGCCCGCGACAGAGGCGGCACTGCCCTTCGACTCGGCACCGGCGCGACCTGGGCACACCGAACACCCGCAAGCCGAGCCACTCGGCACGCCGCGTCCGGCGCTGACCACGCCCCCACTACCCCTACCGATCCCCTCGCTCCCGCTCCCCGACGGCGTCAAGCCACCATTCTGGCGACCGGTCCTGGCCGGCGCCGTTGCACTCGGCATGGCCCTCGGCCTCGCCGCCGCCCGTACGCCCGCCAACGGCGGGACCAACAACGACCGCCTCACAAAACCGCCTCCCGCCCCACAGCCAAGCGGCGACGTCGACCGCGCCCGCCATCGACTGGCCAACTGGCTCGACCCGCCGGGCTAGAGTTCAGCGCATCTTCTGCGGCTGCATCCGCGCGATCTCGGACGGTGCCTCGGTCAGCCCACCCTGGCCGGGCTTCGTCGGACGTTTCAGCGCCAGAATGATCACCGACGCCGCCAGCCAAAGCCCGGCGCAGCCGTAGAGTGCGCCGTCGTAGTTGCCGACGGCATCGAAATACGCCGCCAGCCCAATCGGCGTCGCCGCGCCAATCGCTGCGGTAAAAGGAAAGCCCAGACTGCGCACCGCACCCAGGTAACGGCGCCCGAAATACTCCGCCCACATCACCTCCTGGATCGGGATATTGCCCCCGATCCCCGTCCCCGTCAGCACGAAACCCGCCGCCACCCCCGGAATCGACCCGGCATTCGCCGCGATCACCACCACCACGAACCCCACCGCCGCGATCACGAAGCTCATCGACGCCAGGATCCGCGAACTGCTGCGATCCAAGGTCCAACCCCACGGCGCCTTAGTCACCATCGCTGCGATCGACATCGTCGACGACATCAGCGCCGCCGTGCCGCTACTGAACCCGTTGTCCGTCAAGAACGGGATCGTCTGCGTCAGGATCGCGAAAATGCCAACCACCGAGATCCCGAACGTCAGCACGATCAGATAGAACGTGCTCGTCCGCGCCGCCTCCCCCCGCGTGAATGAATTGCGATAGTCAGCCGCCGCTACAGCCCGCGCCTCCGGAGAGCCCTCTCCGATCACGCCGTCGGGTTGCATACCGTGGTCCTCCGGCCGGCGACGCATCAGCAACGCGGCCGGCAGCAACACGACAAGGGCCGCGGCCGCCACCACCAGCCACGCGTCGCGCCAGCCCAACACACTGATCGACAGCGTTGCCAGAGGCGGCCAGACCACCCCCGCCAACGACACCCCCATCGACGTCGCGCCCAACGCACGCCCCCGCTGCACCACGAACCACTTCGACACGGTCACGGTCACCACGAGGCTGCTGACCAACGCCGCCCCCGCCACGAACAACACTCCCCGCAGCAAGACCCACTCCCAGAGTGTGTCCACCCGCGAAATCAGCACCAGGGCGGGCACCATGATCGTGATGCCGATCAGCATCATCCGCCGCGCACCGAAGCGGTCCACGTAGGGCCCCAAGGCGAAGCCCAGCACCGCCATCGAGAACTGGCCCACCGTCTCAGCCAGGAACAGCTCCGTTCGGCTCCAGCCCAACGCATCGCTCATCGGCTTGGCGAACGCGCCGATCACGCCCGTCTGCGCGCCCACGGTCATGAACCACGCCGCAAAGGCCGCGCCCACAATCACCCAGCCGTAGAAGACGCGCGGGCGCTTCTCCGTCGGGACCTCGTTTTGGCTGTTGCTCATCCGTCCGGAATACCGCACCTGTACCGCCCGCAACAGCCCTGCTCACCCGAGTCCCATGCAAGCATCGTGCGACGCTCGTCCCAAACAGAGCGCGGTTCTACGGTGGCTCGTGTGAACCAAGCAGCGACCTTCAGACTCCTCTATCGCTGGTCACCCGCCTACCTGACCATGGCGATGGGGCTTCCCGCCATCACTTTGCGGCTGGCCGGGATCGACACCTCGCCCGAGGTGGCCGTCGCGGTCTTCGGGCTCGGCATCCTCTCCGCTGCCTTCCTGCTTGGCGCGGCCTCCGAAGCCTCCCAACACGACATCCCCGCCTCGCTCAGTCTGGCGCTGCTGGCCTTCGTCGCCGTCCTCCCCGAATACGCCGTCGACCTGCTGTTCGCCTGGCGCGCCGGCACCGACCCGGAACAAGCGCAGTTCGCCATCGCCAACATGACCGGCGCCAACCGGCTCTTGCTCGGCATCGGCTGGTCGTTCGTGCTCTTCGCCTTCATCGCCCGCAATAAGTGGATCGTGCGAAGTCCGCAGCGCGTCCTGACCCTGCCCCGCACGATTAATCTAGAAATCGTCGCGATGGGCCTCGCGACGCTGGTCGCCTTCGTTATCCCGCTCGTCGGCAACATCAACCTGATTATGTCAGCAGTGCTGCTCGCGATATTCGGTTGGTACCTCTTCCGCCTCTCCCGCCAGGCCGTCGAGGAGCCCGACATCGGAGGCCCTGCCGCCGTCGTCACCGACCTGCCCGCCGTCCGACGGCGCATTGTCGTCGTGCTGCTCTTCGCCTATGCGGGCTTGGCTATCATCCTCTCGGCCGAGCCCTTCGCCGACGGTCTGATCGAGCTTGGCGAGAGCCTCGGCATCGATGAGTTCTTGCTGGTCCAGTGGCTCGCCCCGCTCGCTTCCGAGAGCCCGGAGTTCCTGGCCGCGCTCTACCTCGTCTGGCGCGGCGCGGCGCGGCACGGCATGACGGCCCTGATCTCGTCCAAGGTCAATCAGTTCACGCTGCTGATTGCATCGTTGCCGATCGCCTTCGCGATCAGCGGCGGCACACTCGACGGCCTGCCGATGGACTCCCGCCAAGAGGGGGAGGTCTTCCTCACCGCAGCGCAATCGCTCTTGGGCGTCCTCATCATCCTCGATCGACGCTTCACCATCGCGGAGGCCGTCGTGTTGGCCGGCCTCTTCCTTGCGCAGTTCCTCTTCACCGACAACGACATCCGCCTCGGTTTCGCCATCGCCTATCTCGTCCTGGCCGGGGCAATGCTGATCCGGCGCTATCAACTGATCCCACCCGTCCTCGCCGACGCCTTCTCACGCGGAGCCATCCCAGCGGACGAGCCCGAAGAGGCGGAGCCGCAAAAGGCCGATCCTCAGCAGGCCTGACGGACCACGCAGTGCCGGCCATCGTTGACGACTAGGAAGCCGCGGGCGTGTTTTCGTGCAGGAACGCGCGAATCGCCTCGATCGTCGCGGGAAGCTTCTCGGTCGAGCGCGCATCGACGTCGAGACAATGCGCATTCTGCGCGTCGGCGCAGATCTTCCGTGCGATCCCAGTCGGGTGGAACGCGTCGCTGCCGGGCAGCACCAGTATCGGGTCGGCGATACGTTGCACCGCCAACTCGTTGACCGTGAAGTAGGGCGAATTCGGGGGCCAAATCCCATCCCGGAAGTCCACGACCAGCGCGATGTACGCCTCCCGCCGCAGCGACAGCAGCGCGGCGCGGAATTCTTCGTCATCGTGTAGCCGCTGCGCCCAGGGTCCACCGGCGTTCTTCATCATGAAGATCGGCTGCTCCTGCGCGGCCTCGATTACGCCATCCAATCCCTCCGCCCGGGTCACCCGAATCGTGTCGTTGAACATGTCGTAGAACGTGTCCATCGAGTTGCTCTCGTCGAGCCCAACCGGATCCTGCAGCACCGCCGCCGAGATCCGAGCCGGGGCCTGGTCCAAGAGGTTCAGCGCGTAGGCGCAACCGATACAACCCCCCATCACATGCGCACTGGTGACGCCCAGTTCGTCCAGTACCGCCAGTTGGTCGCCGAGCGCCTGCTCGTAGGAAAACGGCGTCAGCGGCGCCAGGCTCTTGCCGGCGTAGCGCTGGTCCATCCCGATCACCATGAAGTCGTCGCTGAACTCTGTGATCGCGTTGATGGCGCTGTGCTCCCAGAAGTCGATCTGACTGTTCACACCGCCCGGCGCCAGCAGCAGAAACGGGTATCCGCTGCCGAACACCTCGTAGTGGATCACGGCGCCGTCGGGGCGGATCAATTTGGGCATCGTGTCGGCTCTCCTCGAGTATTTCGCTCCTGGGCAAGAGTTGAGCCCGAAGCTAGACTCGGAACCACTGCACCCGCAACCCGACCGGCACAACATCCGGCACCGGCGGGCGTCGTCGCGGGATGGGGGAGATTCATGGTCGCCACTTCTGATCCGCTGACGCTGCAAAACCTCGACATCACCACCACCGACCTCTACGTGGAGCAGGGCTACCCCTGGCAGGCCTGGGACCTGCTGCGCAAGGAAGCGCCGGTGTTTTGGTACCAGCGCCCCCGCTTCGAGCCGTTCTGGGCGATCACGAAGTGGGAAGACGTCTCGCACATCTCGCGTCACCCCGAACTCTTCTCCAACACGCAACTGCTGCGTATGAACGACTCCGAATCGATCGCGATCGGCGAACGTGGCCGCGAACGCAGCGCCAACCGCTACGGCGGATCGCCTAGCGACCCGCCCGATTTCATCTTCATGGACCCGCCCCAGCATCGGGCGCACCGCGGCCTCGTCAGCAAGCACTTCACCCCGCGCATGATGAAGACCTTGGAAGACCACTTCGAGGAGATGTCGGAGAACTACGTCAGCCACTTCGCCGACGTGGTGGTCCAGCAAATGGCCGACAAGGGCGAGGACGGCGTCGTCGACGTCGTGCATGAACTCTCGGCCAAGCTGCCCGTCGCCGCCATTTGCGAGATGGGCGGCGTTCCGCAAGAGGACTGGGAGCAGATCTTCCACTGGACCGAGACTCTCGTCGGCGCCTCCGACCCTGAATTCCGCCTGCCCGGCGAAACGCGCGAACAAACCACGGTCCGCAACCGCAACGAGTGGAACGACTACAACGAAACGCTGATTGCCAACCGCAAGGCCGAAGGCCTCGGCGATGACCTGCTCAGGACCTTGCTGCAGGCGGAGGTCGATGACCGCGAGCTGACGCCGCGCGAGATTTCCAGTTACTTCACCCTGCTCCTCTCCGCCGGCAACGAGACGACCCGCAACTCGATCACCGGCGGGATCAAAGCCCTGCTCGACAACCCGGAACAATTGGAGTGGCTCGTCTCCGAGCCGGACATGATCCCCTCCGCCGTCGAGGAGATCCTGCGCTGGACCAGCGTCGTGATTCAGTTCCAGCGCACCGCGATGGAAGACGTCGAACTGCGCGGCCAGACGATCCGCAAGGGCGAGTCCGTCGTCATGTGGTACCCCTCCGCCAACCGCGACGAAGACATCTTCGACGACCCCTACAAGTTCGACATCGGGCGCGACCCCAACGACCACTTTGCCTTCGGAGGCTACGGCGAGCACTTCTGCCTTGGCGCCAACCTGGCGCGCTGGGAGATGCGCTCTATCTTCCACGCTCTCCTGCCCGTCCTGCCTAAACTGCAACTCGTCAGCGAGCCGGAGCTGGTGCCCGGTAACCTGCACGTCGGCGGGATCAAGCGAATGATGGTTCGCGCCGGCGCCTAGTCGCTCTCGTGCAACGAGCCCAACCGGCAGCCCCAAGGAGACTCGCGTGAAGGCCATCGTTGACCACTCCCTCTGCGAGGGGCACGCCAAGTGTATGGAGCAGGCACCGGACGTCTTCGACGTTCGCGACGACGACCTCTCCCACGTGCTCATGGACGACATCCCAGAAGAGCAGCGCGCGAAGGTTGAGCGCGCGGCCCACATCTGCCCCCGTGCGGCGATCACGCTCGAGGACTAGGTGCTCCTCCGCCTAGCGCTTTAGCGCGGCGAAGACGAGCTCCAGATTGGCCGGGTCCGGCTCCAGCTCGCCCACCGGGAACGAATGCACCACCTCGACGACGGCGTCGTTGTACGGCGTCGGCACCTCGGCCTCCCGACCGCGATCGGAAACGTAGCCGTTGAGGAAGTCGATCTCGGTGCGCCGCTTGCGCAGCACGTCTTGCAGGAACGACGGCCGCCCCTCGCCCATCGCGTCCGCTCCCGCGATCAACTCGGCGCTGAGCTCCTCGACGTTGCGGCCCTGGGCCGCATCGACAAACTTGTCCGCCGCAATCCCCCAGACCCCATCGATCTCATGGCCGTGGGCCCGCCCCACCTCGATCGCCTCCGCCGCCACCCGCACGCAAACCTCACGCGTATCGTCACGACGGCGCACATCGGCCGAGCCGTAGCCGGTCAGCCCGGCGATCGGGTTGGCCATACAATTGACCGCCAACTTGGCCCAGCGCTCGCCCCAGAGGTTCGTCGTCACTTCGCTGCCCTCCACGTGGTTGAGCAGTTCCACGATCTCCTCAGCGCGGTCGGTCACACTCCCATCCAACTCACCAACCTTGAAACCCAGTGTTCGTGTGTCCGTGCGCAGAGCGTGGCCGGGCTCGTAGAGCCCGGCGCCGATCGTGATCACGCAGCCCAACGTCCGCTCGCGACCCGCGATCGCGGCCACGCGTTCGTCGTTGATCCCGTTCTGAAAATCGACGACGCAGCCCTCGTCCGCCAGATACGGCGTGATCAGCTGCGTCGCCCACTCGGTGTCGTACGACTTAACCGCCACAAACGCGAGATCGAAGGGCTCGGAAACCGACTGCAGCTCGGCAATCTGTAACGCTTTCACATCAACGGTTATGTCGTCTTGGCCGGCGACCGAGAGACGCAGTCCATTGCGCTTGATCGCCTCGATATGGTCCGCCCACTGGTCGACGAGCGTCACGTCGACGCCGGCTTTCGCCAGCAGCCCGCCCACCACGCTGCCGATCGCCCCCACCCCAATAATCCCAATTCGCGCTGCCATGCCTGCCTCCTTGGAACGCACCCGGGACGGGCAGTCTAGGTCAGGCCCGGCTGCACCTTGCGAGCGAGCTCGAGCTAGCCAGCGTGCGCCGCGCGGTAATGCTCCGCCAACGCGTCGCCCCCGAAGTCACCCTCCGGGTCGCGCCAGACGGAGTGGATGTGGTTGGCATCGTTCTGGGTGTTGTCGTACTCGACCAGGAAGCGCGGCGCCTGCAGACGGTAGTAGTGCCCCTCGCCCCGCTCCATGCCGCCCGCCCAGGCGAAGTGGATCGCGTCAAAATCGGCGCGAATCTTGGCATGCTCCGGCTCCATAAGGTCGTCCGGCAAGCGCTCGATGTACTGGTGCACCAACGCGCGCAACGCGTCCTGCTCCCCCTCCGACATCGACGACGCCGGCAGCCCTTTAGGCGTCGACGTGAAGCGCGCCGCCTCCAGCGCCGCTTCATCCAGTCCTGCGCGCGCGCGACGCTTCGCCAGCCCGTCCGGATCGGGTCGCATGCCCATCATCTCCCAAGCCGGGCGCGACAGAACCCCGTCTTCGACGCGCGGGCGGTTGCTCTGCAAGATGTCGTCCGGCGCGACCGGCGATAGCATGGCTTGCGCCAGACGTTCTTCCGGCAGCAGGCGCAGCAACTCGCGCCCCAGATCTTCCTCGCCCGCCAGCGGCCGCAGCGTGTAGTCACCACCCAACGGCGACTCCGCCGGATTGGCGCCGAAGAACACCGGCGTCGGCGAGACGATCTGCCCACCCGCGACGGCGTACTGCACGCAGACGTGATGCCCGCCGAAGCGCCAGGCCCAATCGTCGTCGTTGGGGTCGCCAAAGAACGAGAAGTAGTACCGGTTCGGATCGCGCACGCGCAGCTCATCCTCTACGCCCAGGCGCCCACTTGAGCCCCAGCTCTCCTGCAAATCGAGCGGATTCTCCAATCCCATGATCGTCGTCGCCGTCACGTAGGCGCCGTGGCTCAGGCCGCTCGCCAACAGCCGCTGTCCAAGCTGCTGTTGCGGCGGACTGAGCACCTGCAGCGACACCCCCTTGCGCACGTTGGGCGTGAAGAACCAGCGCCGACGCTCCTCCTCGTCCAGCAGCGACTCGCAGGCCAGGTTCCGCTGCCCTGCGTCCAAGGCAGCTACGAACGCGCGCGCCGCCTCCGTCATCCGCTCCAACGTCGATCCCGTGTCCTGGGCCATGGCGCCCTCCTTTAGTCGAAAATCTTGTAGTCGCTCAGGTACGGCAGCTCAACGAGCTGCGAATACGGCGCGACTCGCGAGAGCTCGTTGCGCACCGGCGCCATCGCATCGTCCGCAGTCATGTCGTGCGTCATCGGCGGCATCCAGTCGTCGTGGTGGCCCAGCATCAGCCGCGGTGGGCGCAGCAAGTCGGCCATGCGCCCGACGTACTGCGCCAGGGAGCCCTGGATCGGATCCCCATCGATGTTGCCCCGTCCCGCCATCGCCACGATCGCGAAGTCCGGCCGCGCGTCGTGCAGCAGGCCCGTCCAACAGCCGGACGTGTCTTGCCAGAAAATGCTGCCGTACGGCGTCTCGATCAGATAGGCCAGCGCCCCGCCGTCGCGATCGGAGCCGATCGTCGAAGCGCGATGGTCCTGCATCTGCTGCAGCGCGGCCGGGTCCGGCTCCACGGCCTGCTCGCCGATTCCGCCACCCCGGCTGGCGCGCACCTCCATCTTTTCGTGCTCGCAGAGGCCATAGTCGCCCAGCACCACTTTGCCCGTGTCCCAGGAGCCGCCCACCCAGATGCACGAATGCAGACTGGGGATCACCTTCACGCTCACGCCGGGCGCGAGTTCGTAGCGCTCTCCGCCCTGCGACGGCATCAGCTTCGCCGCATCGACGCCCGCCTCGCGCAACACCCGCGCGCTCTCGTTCGAGCCGATCACCCGCGCCCCAGTCTTGGGCGCGACCGCCTCCACCCCGGCGATGTGGTCGAAGTGCGAGTGGCCGACCAAGACGTAGTCGGCCCGCTCGACATCGGCCGTCGTCATCCCCACATCGGGCGCCAAAGGCACGCGGTCCATATAGGCGTCGCAGAACACGACGAGGTCGTCGATCGTCAAACGAAACGTCGCGCATCCGAGCCAATCAAGCGTCACGGGCATCGCGCGCATCCTCTCCCGCAGGGGGTGGCAAAGAGACTAGCAACCCAGCAGCAGCCCGGCGGAGGCTCAGACGTCCAGACGCAGTAGCCGTGCAGCCGTCTCACTCGCGATCAGATCGTGCTCGGCATCGGACCGCGACTGCCGGGCCAATGTATCGACGGGCGTGCGGTCCCCCATGTCGAAGGGATAGTCGGTGCCCACCACGACGTGGTCCGCCCCCGCCAAGTCGATCAGGTGGCGCAAGACCTGATCGCTGTACACGAGATCATCGAAGTAGAGGGACTTGAAATACTCGCTGGGCGGCCGCTCGATCGCCTGACTCGCCTCGGCGCACGCCTCCCAGCCGTGGTCCCAGCGGCCCACCAGCGAAGGCGTCACCCCACCCCCGTGCGTCAGGCAGACCTTGATGTTGGGATAGCGCGCGAACACCCCACCGAAGATCAACGACGCCGCGCAGATCGCCGTTTCGACCGGGAAGCCGATCGTGTTCTGCGCGTAGTAGCGAGGCAGCCGATCCGCCCCGGGCGGCGACGACGAGTGCACAAAGATCAAGACGTCCAGCTCCGCCGCGCGCTGAAAAAACGCGTCGAACTCCGGCTCATCGTAGTTGCGCCCGTTCACGCTGGCCCCGATCTCGACGGCCGTGAAGCCGTACTCGTCGACGACGCGCTCCAACTCGGCGATCGCCAGCCCGGTGTCCTGCATCGTTATGTTGCCCATCGGCACCAGCCGATCGGGATGCGCGCGGCAGGCTTCCGATACCGCGTCGTTCAGGATCGCGGACACCTCGGCACCCAAGTCGGGTTCCGCGAAGTAATAGAACAGTCGCGGCATCACCGAGAGCGCCGCCATGTCCAAGCCCATCGCATCCATCTCTTCGAGCCGCAGCGAAAGATCGACGATGCCGGGATCCATCGCATCCGGCAGCCGCCCCGGTCCCCGCCAGTTCAGCGGCTGTGTACGACCCGCCACCAGCGCGTCGAGACCCGCCGCCTCGTCGCGATAGACGAGCGCTTGCCAACGCTCGGGGTCATCGCGCACCAGGTCGATGAAGCGCTGTGGGATGTAGTGATTATGGATGTCGATCAGCATGGTCACCTACCTGACGCAGGCGAGCCTAGTCGAGCCGGACAGCGCGCGTCATTCGAACGAGGCCGCGAACGCCAGCAACTCCTCGCGATCAACGTTGACCGCCTCGATCACGATCACCAGATCGTCGCGCTCGCCAACGTCCACGGCCCAGACCAATGTGCGCCGGTCGCCATCCGCCAGCTCATAGCCGGCGTGAACGCCGATCATGATCGTCGCGCCCTCCCACAGCACCGCCGGCACGCCGTCGCGCCGGAGCCGCTGACTGATCAGGATCTCCGACTCCCCCGAACTAAAGAGCGCCTCCGCGTGTGTCGCCCGGCCTCGGTCGCCGCCGCCGGACATCGAGCGCACATCGCCGATCGGCGAGACCAAGTCGGCGTTGAGAAAGGGCTCCGAAAACGACGTGCGCCGACCGCCTGGCGTGAGCTGGCTTGTGGACGCCGATATCTGCGCGCTCTCTTCGAAAACAACGCCTTCCGGCAACGCCAAATCGAACAGTCCGGGATCGTCGAAGTCTGGATCGAACTTCAGATCAACGATCTCAACCGCACCGCCCTCACCCGAACTGGCAATCTCGGAGCGCCAAACGAAGCCGGTCGAGGGCTCAAGCCAGATCCGCAGCCCGCTCTGCTCTCCCGTCTCCTGTTGCGAGTCGCCGAAGGAATCCTCGAACTCAGAAGGAAGCTCGCTCGGACTCCCATCCGCATTGGGCGCTACCTCAACATCGACGGTCGTCTGTCCACTCTCCGTCAGGACTTCGACAACGACGACCTCGCGGCCGAGAAACTCCGTCGACTCCGAAACCACGACCTCCAGGTCAAGCAAATCCCAACGCGCCACGAACTCCGAGACGGAACTCGTAAAGCTGGGGCCGATCATCAGTGAGAACGACGGGAAGCCTACGAATGGGATCTCGAGCCGTCGGGCATAGCTGCTATCCGACGAATAGCTGATCGTCTCGCCATCCCACGAGATCCACGTCGAAACCCCCGCCTCGATCGCCGACGCGAACACCTCGATCTCGGAGCGCGAGTGTTCCACGTCCTGGAACCACTAGCGGAACTCGCTGCGACGCGGCTCACCGTCGATCTGCACGTGGCCGTTGTCGTCAACCGTGATCCGCGCGACCAGGAAGAACGGGGGTACATCCGCGACACCGGCATCAACAGAGACCGCGCTGTCTCCGCCGCCGCAGGCCGCCAACAACAACCCCAACAGCACTACGGGCAGGATGAGGCGCATTCAGTCCCCAGATCAATCATGCACTCGCCCGGCCAGGGGATCCTACCGATTCATCTCTGAGATAGAAAACGCGGACGGGCAAGTGAACCGAGCCACCAGCGCGCCGACCAGCGCGCCTCAGTGCGCTCAAGTCGGCCCGTGATTATGCTCCGCCAAAACGTCGAACGACTTCCAGATTAGGAAGCGTCGCACGTCCAGAAAGACCGCCTCGGCCCAGCGCGGCAGCGTGGGCGCGATCAGGATCTCAAGGTCCCGGAACTCGACGCGTTGGTACTTGCTGAGGTTCTTGCCTTTGAAATAGGTGTCGACCGACACCTGCGCCTTGCCCCCTCAACCGAGGGGCGGAATGAAATCCAGCGCCATCACTCCGCCGCGTTCGCGGGCCAGGGCTAGTGCTGCGTCGGAGAACTGCAGATCCACGTCGGCTCTTCCCGCTTCCGGAACCCATCACCTTTTGCTACGCGAGCCGGTCGACTGCGGATTCCCGCTGCCGCGCTCGCCTGCCGCTACTCCCGGTCCCTAGTATTATCGCGCCGGCCCCGCACGATTCACAGATCGGAAGCGCGGGCCGCACACACCATGCAGCCCGAGCGGCCATGAACCGCTCTAAGAGAGAAGAAAAAACATGGCAATTGCAGAAGGTTCCGCGGTTCCCGAAGCCGGCGGCGTGATCTGGGCCGACGGGCCCAAGCCCACCACCCTGGCCGAGTTGTTCGCGGGCAAGAAGAGCATCCTCTTCGGAGTGCCGGGCGCGTTCACGCCCACCTGCTCCAACCTCCACCTGCCCTCGTTCAACGACAAGGCCCAACTCGACGCCAAGGGCATCGACCAAGTGGTCTGCATGTCCACCAACGACATCTTCGTCATGCAGGCCTGGAACGAGTCGGCCGGCGCCGAGCACATCACGATGCTGGCCGACGGCAACGGCGATGTCACCCGCGCCCTCGACCTTGGTCTGGACGCCTCCGGCTTCGGCCTCGGCTTCCGCTGCATGCGCTTCGCCGCCGTGATCGACGACGGCGTGATCACCGCCCTCAACCTCGAAGAGGAGCCCGGCGCGTGCGAGCTGACCACCGCCTCCGGAATCCTCGAGCGCGTCTAGTCGCGCCGACGCGGCGCGCGACGGACACTGGGCGTCATGAGCGAATGGCCGGGCCAGCTCCGACGCCGCGACCGCGAAGTGATCGAGACGATGTCCGGCATCGTCTCGATCCACCCCTACACGGCCTCCTGGTTTAACAACGCCAGCTTCGTCTTCCCCTTGCTGGCATCCCTCGGCAGCCTGATCGCCTGGGCCGCGACGGGCAGCGGGGAGCTGCTGGGCGTCGGCGTCTTCTTCGCCGTGGTGACCGGGCTGATGTTGCCGCTCGTCTATCTCACCTGGTCACACACGCCCACCGCGATCGTCCTGCGCGACTCCGGCATCGACTCACTCCACCAGGGCCGGCCACTGAAAGCGCTGAACTGGGACCACGTCGTCGCCGTCACCAAGAAGGACACGATGGGCAACGTGCGCTGGTACATCAGCGCCGACGACGAGGAGTACATCTCCGTCGAAGGCGAGATCGACGAGATCGATCAGCTCCTGAGCGACGCACGCCGCCTCGCCGGACTGCCGCTCGACGCCGAAGCGAACTAGGCGCCGACCTCCGCGCGCAACCGGTCGTGCAGTGCCGCCAGCATCTGCACCATCTCGTCGACAGTGCGCCCGCCGGCCAGGAACACGCCGGTCGCGTTGATCGTGGCCCAATTGCAGCCGACCTCTTTCGCCGCCGCGGCCACCCCGGCCACCTCATGCGGATTGGCGTAGAAGGTGCGCCCCCCCGGGTCGTCGTTGCGCGGTGGCGGGCTGAGCTGGGCCTGGAATCCCATCGTGTTCGTGTCGCGACCGTCTTCCTCGGCGAAGATCTTGATGCTGTTGATCATGCCGCTCAGCTTCGTCATATCGCCCATCGCGGCCGAGCCCAACCACCCGTCGGCCCACTTCCCCGCCCGACGCAGCGCCGCCGTGGACCCGCCGCCGATCCAGATCGGCAGGTCCGCACCTTGCGGCGGCTTCGGCTCCATCGCCATCGCTTCCGCCTGGTAGAACACGCCGTCGAAATCGACCGAGGCATCCGACCACCAGGACCGCAAGAATGGAATCGCCTCATCCATCATCTTGCCCCGCGTCGAGAAGTCGATCCCAAGCGCGTCGTACTCCGACTCCTGCCAGCCCACCCCAACACCCAACCGCATCCGCCCGTCCGAGAGGGTGTCGAGCGTGCTGACCTGCTTTGCGACGAGTGTCGGCTGCCGCTGCGGCAAAACCAGTACCTCGGTTCCAAGTCCGATCTTGCTGGTCGCGGCTGCGACGTAGGCGAGCACCATGAACGCCTCGAGGATGGGCATGTTCGAGGGATAGGGGCCGGTCGAGCGATCCTCCATCGGATGGCCCATGACCACATGGTCGAACATGTCCAGCTGGTCGTAGCCGATCTCCTCGATCGCCGCGGCCAGCTTGGTCACGGCCTCCGGACCCTCCCGATAGACCACGTTGGGGAACTCGACGGCCAGCCTCATGATGCGATCCTCCCGGCGGGACATTGACGGCGCAGGCAGTCTACGCGACCCCGCTCGCAAGGCCCAGCCACCAACGCCTGCCATTGTGGGCGAGCTCCGGCCGCGCCTGATGGTCGCTCAACCCACTATCATTCCGCGAACCAACATCGCCGAACGGAAGAGAAAAACATGCCAGACATCAAAGTCAACACCGACGGCCCGTACGTAATCGACGCTTCTGACCTAAAACTGACCGCCTCCGACGGCAGCGAAGTCGAGCTGCCCGCGGGCAGCGCCGTCGCGCTCTGCCGCTGCGGTGCCTCGGCGAGCAAGCCCTTCTGCGACGGCAGCCACAAGGCAGTCGGCTTCTCTCACGACCCCACGTCCTAGCACCGCGAGTCAGTCGCTCTGAAGAGGCCGCCCATCTGGGCGGCCTTTTTGCGTCGCCTGCGTCGTTTTAGGAATTGTTGAGGGGCGTTGGCACATGATCCAGAAGTCGCTACCGTGGGGCCACGCGGCGGCCATCTGGGCGCCTGGACGCGGAAACAAATGTCGACGCTTCCCGTTCTCTCCCCTGGCTGGTTCAAAGACGAGTTCCTCGGCATCGAGGTTGAGCAGTTCATCGGCCTCGCGGTCCTCGTCTTAGTCGCCGCCGCGGTGCAGTTTGCAGTTCTGGTCGCCATCCGCCTCTACGTCCGCGCGCGTTATCGCGACGGAGAGGAACGGGGCTTCTGGGACACGGAGCGCCGTCGGCTGAACCGCTCCATCCTCCTCCTCACGATCGCCGTCACGATGCTGGTCGGCTTCCCCACGCTCGACTTCGAACCCGACGTTGAGAAGGTCATCGACCAGGTCGCCAGCCTGCTCGGCGCGCTCGCCATCGTGCTCATCGCCTACCGCGGCATCGACATCTTCACTGACCAACTCCGGCGCCGCGCCGAGAAGACCGAGAACAAGTTCGACGACCAACTCGTCCCGCTACTCAACACTACGCTGAAGATCTTCGTCGCAATCATTGGTGGGCTGTTCGTCCTGCAAAACCTGGACGTCAATGTCGCGTCTTTGATCGCGGGCCTCGGCATTGGCGGGTTGGCGGTCGCGCTGGCCGCCCAGGACACGATCCGCAACCTACTGGGCGGCGTCACGATCTTCGCCGACAAGCCCTTCCAAATCGGTGATTGGGTGGTCCTCGACGACACTGAGGGCACCGTCGAGTCGGTCGGCTTCCGCTCCACCCGCGTGCGCACGTTCTACAACTCGATCGTGACCGTGCCCAACGCCCGCCTCGTCGACTCTGGCATCGACAACATGGGCGCCCGCCGCTGGCGCCGCTACCGCACCACGCTGGGCATGGGCTACCACTCCACCCCGGACCAGATGCAGGCCTTCGTCGAGGGCATCCGCGCCATCATTCGCGCCAACCCCGGCATGCGCCAGGACTATCACATCGTCGAGTTCACGGGCTTCGGCGCCGCCAGCCTTGACGTGCTGGTCTATTGCTTCATCGACGCGCCCGACTGGACCACGGAGTTGCGCACCCGGCACGTGTTGAATCTGGATATCATCCGCTTGGCGCAGGACCTACAGATTGATTTCGCCTTCCCCACCCAGACCCTGCACATCGCCGAGACGCCCGGAAACGCGATGACACTGCCAGGCGTCCCGCAACGCGACGGGCTGGCGGCGATCGTCGATTCCTACGGTCCCGACGGGAATGCGGGCCAGCGCGTCGATCAACGCATCACCTCCGGCCACGAGAGCAAACTGGAGAGCCCCTACGCCCAGGCCAACGAGGGCGAATAGCACCCGTTCTCCCGCACCACGCCAATCACCAGGGACCTACAGACGCCAGCCAGCGCGGCTAGCGCGGTGCCCCCCTAGACTCCGATCCGGCCAGATTCCCCTAGCTCCAAGGACACGACACGACATGGCGAATCTTGATATCAGCGTGCACATCGTGGCACCCGATGCCCCGGGCCTCGTCGACCGCATCGTCGCCGCCGACGCGGCCGGACTTGACACCGCCTGGCTCACGGTCGGCGGCCCGTCGCCCGACCCCTTCGCTGTCTTCGCGCTCGCCTCACAGCGCACGGAGCGGATCACCTTCGGCACCTCGATCGTGCCCACCTACCCCCGCCACCCCATCGCGATGGCTCAGGGCGCGATGACCGTCGACCAAATTGCGCCGGGCCGCCTCAAGCTGGGCGTCGGACCCAGCCACAAGCCCGCCATCGAGGGCACCTGGGGTATCCCCTTCCACAAGCCCCTGAGCCACCTGCGCGAGTACGTCACCGTGCTCAAGGCGTTGCTCAACGACGGCGAAGTCGATCACGACGGCGAACTGATCCAGGCCCACGCGCAGATCGCCGCGCCCACGCAGGTGCGAGTCATGATCTCCGCCCTGCGTGAGAAAGCCTTCAAACTGAGCGGCGAGCTGACCGAGGGCGGCATCTCCTGGATGTCGCCGCTGCCTTACATCCGCGATGTCGCCGCCCCCGCCCAGCGAGCCGGCGCCGACGCCGCCGGCCGGCCCAAGCCCGCCATGATCGTGCACACCCCGGTCGTTGTAACGGAGGACGTCGACGCCGTGCGCGAGGCGGCCAAGCGTCAGTTCGGCTTCTACCAGCGCCTGCCCTACTACTCCCAAATGCTGGTCGACGCCGGCTTCGACGAGGCGGCAGGCACAGAATTCACGGATCGCATGGCAGACGGGCTGATCATCTCCGGCTCCGAGAATGCGGTTGGCGACCGCATTCGTGGCATGACTGAGTTCGGTGCGGACGAGATGCTGGCTGCCATTGTGCAGCTTCCCGAAGGCGCCGACGCGGCCTACGACCGCACGCTCAACCTGCTCGGCGAGCTCGCGCAAGGCTAAATCGCGTCCTGCTCCCGGAAGCTCGGCGCGTTATGCTCCTTCCAGCATATTGAGCCGTGCCCCATAACTCCGAGATAATCACCTGGACCCCCCCGCTGAGTAGCCGCCCACATGGGGATGGGCGCCCAGCTGGGACGAACGACCTGGCGCGAACGTCGCGTCTAAACGAGTGACCAAGTGCAAGTCCCGGAAAGGACGTGTCGCACATGCCGGAAGAACTCGCCTACAACGGCAAAATTCTCAACGTTGACCTGACAACCGGATCCGCCGAGGCCGAAGAGCTCCCCGACCAGTTCTACAAGGACTATCTGGGCGGCTACGGCATGGGCGCCCGCATCCTCTTCGACCGCATTCCGGCCGGAGCGGACGCGCTCGGCCCCGATAACGTGCTCGGCCTCGTCCCCGGCCTGATGACCGGTACGCCGATCTTCGGCAACCGCTTCCAGGCCGTCTGCAAAAGCCCCTCCACCGGCGGCTGGGGCGACGCCAACTGCGGCGGCGACTTCGGTCCCTATCTCAAGTTCGCCGGCTGGGACGGCATCTTCATGTCCGGCGCCTCGGACAAGCCCGTCTTCATCCTGGTCGACGACGGCAAGGTCACAATCGAGGACGCCTCCAAATACTGGGGCATGGGCGCCATCGAAGTAGAGAAGGCGTTCAAGGAGGAGTACGGCAAGAAGACCTCCGTCGCCTGCATCGGTCCCTCGGGCGAGAACCTCTCCCTCCTCTCTGGCATCTGCAACGACCACGGCCGTCTCGCGGCCCGCTCGGGCGTCGGCGCGGTGATGGGCTCCAAGAAGGTCAAGGCCGTCGTCGTCAAGTCGACGCGCGTCATGATCCAACAGCACGACAAAGAAGCGCGCGCGATGATGAAGGAGTCGCTCGACGACTTCTCCGCCCCCTTGCGGGACTTCTTCCGCACCTTCGGCACCACCGGCATCACCGCCAACTCGGCACACAGCGGCGACTCCCCCGTCCAGAACTGGGGCGGCGTCGGCGTCGATGTCTTCCAGGACGTCGATGGGCTCCAGGGCCCGGTCGTCAACGAATTGATGGAGAAGCACTACGCTTGCTGGCACTGCCCGCTCGCCTGTGGCGCCGAATCCGTCGAATCGAGCAACCCGAAGTACCCCTACCCGCGCCACACCCATCGCCCCGAATACGAAACCATGGCCTCCTTCGGCACGATGAACCTGTCCAACAACCTGGACATGCTGATCTACGCCAACCACCTCTGCAACGAGTACGGCTTGGACACGATCGGTGCCGGCGGTGCCATCTCCTTCGCGATTGAGTGCTTCGAAAACGGCCTCATCACGAAGGAGGACACGGACGGGTTGGAACTCAACTGGTCCAACGACGAAGCGATCATTGAGTTGCTGCACCAGATGGGGAAGCGCGAAGGCTTCGGCGACGTCATCGCCGACGGCGTAGCCGTCGCGGCTAAAAAGCTGGGCCCCGAGTCTGAGGCTTACGCGATGCACGTCGGGGGCCAAGAGCTGCCCATGCACGACCCCAAGCTGCAGCCCGAGTTCCACACGACCTACCGCCTCGACCCGACGCCGGCGCGGCACACGCAGTACGAAGGCAACAGCCGCTTCGGTGGCCCCGAGTACCCACCCACGCCGGAATCCTCCACGGACTACGAGAACCGCGGCGAGCACCACAAGGGCGCCAGCGAGTACATGCACGTCATCAACGCGTCCGGCATGTGCCAGTTCATCATGATGCCGGCCCCCACCGACCGCTTCCCGCAGTGGGTCAACAAGGTCACCGGCTGGGACATCACGGGCGAAGACTTGCAGACGGCCGGCGAGCGGATCGCCAACCTGCGCATGGCCTTCACCGTGCGCGAGGGCGACAACCCCAAGCAGCGCTTCGTCCCGGACCGCACCTGGGGCGGCGGCGACACGCAGCAGCAAACCGGCCCCCTGGCCGGCGTCACCGTCGACATCGAGATGCTCGAGAACGACTTCCTCAACGCCTGCGACTGGGACACCGCAACCTGCATGCCCAGCCGCGACAAGCTGGAGTCGCTCGGCCTCAAGGACGTGGCAGACGCGCTCAGCGTCTAACGCGTTCCTGTCGCGAATCAAAGAGAGCGGGCCAAAACCGGCCCGCTCTCTTTGCGTCTTCGCCAAGGTCGCGACCTGAGTCGGCCAGGTCCGCTCCATGCGACAATCCCGATTAGCGCGGAAGGGAAAAAAAAACAGCATGGCCGCCAAGTTGCGCGAGATCCGTCAGGTTGCCGCGGTCGTGGAAGAGCTTGAGCCCGCCGTCGACCTGATGCAGGCGCTCTTCGCGATCGAGCCGAGCACGCGCCAACAGCTGCGCGAGTTTGGCCTGATCAACGCCGTACTGCCGATCGGTGATCAGTTCCTGGAGTTGGTCCAGCCCGTCGACGAAGCCTCCTCGGGCTGGCGCTATCTGCAAAAGCGCGGCCCCGGCTTCTACATGCTCATCTTCGAAGGCGACGAAGGCCTGCTGGCCAAGCAAGCCGCCGGCGAGGCGGGCATCCCCGTCGTTTGGACCGCCGACACTGAGACGTTCGTCAGCGTCCACTTCGATCCTCGTGCAATGGCGTCGACGCTCGTCTCCGTCGACACCAGCAAGATCGCCGACACAGTCGCGGGTGCCTGGCCCGCGGCAGGGCCCGACTGGCGCGACCATGTCCGCAGCGACATCGTCACCGGCATCCACGTCTTCCGCATCGCCGGCCCCGATCTCCAGGCCATGCAAGAGCCGTTCCACCGCCTCTTCGGACTGACTTGCGAATCTCGCGCGCCGCGTGGCGACACGCTGGTGGAGCGTGCCCGCGTCAGCCACAGCGGCACCTACGTCGACTTCGTCGCACCCACCAGCGACGACACCCACCTCGCGGCCTGGCTTCGCGAGCACGGACCCGGCCCCTCCGGCATCGAGCTCCAGGTCCACAGCTTGGACGAAGCGCTGGCGCGCGCGGAGGCCCGCGGCGTCGCGCACCGGCCTCGCGTCGCTGATCCCGCCGGCTCCTGGCAAGCAGCCAACCTCAACGCCGACGACGTGATGGGGCTTCCGATCACCCTCGTCGAGTCGCACAGCGAAGAGAACCCCTGGGAACGCGGCGCCTAAGCCGCGAGCCACTCACGACTCGGTGCCAGGCGGCTCCCAGCTCACTAGCCCCACCGCAAGCGACTCGCCGACCGCGATACCGCCCCCATCGAGCGACCGCAGCTGCTCAGGAAGCAGTTCCGCAATCTGCTCGGCCTTCCGCGTTCCGTCGTTGACCCAGAGCCGCCGTCGGGCCGCCTGCTCCGCTTCCTCCGCGGAGTCGAAACGGAAGGGCCGATCGCCCACGATCGCGACGTCCGGCATCACCCCCCACGCCATCAGCAGCGCCACGAATTCCGGCAGGCCCGGCAGCAGCGCGGGCGGCTCGCTATGCACGCCCTCCCAAAGCTCCGCGAACGCCGACCCAGGCGAGCGCTCGAGCAGCGCGCAGACGCAACGCCGCCGAGCGCTGCCTTCGACCGCGTCCAGGAACGGCCCGATCTCCGCGATGTCGTAGCCCACGTGCGTAAAGATCACCACGTCGACCTCGGGCGCGCCCTCGAACGGCCAGCGTTCCGCCACGAGTTCGACGTTTTCGATGTCGTACTCGGACCGCACGGCCTCAAAGACCTCGCGCATGCCCTCGCTCGGCTCCACCGCGATCATGCGCGCCACCGAGCCAGCCAAGCCCAACGCGTAGCGGCCGCCGCCAGCCCCCACGTCGAGCCAGGTCTCGTCTGGTCGCGCCATCGCTCGCAGGGCTTCCAGGGTCGAATCGTCGCGGCGCTTCGGATCCGCGCGGAAGAACGAAGCGATCGGCTAGTAGAAGTCGGAGCCGTCCACGCGCTCTTGGGTGCGCTCCACTTGCTGGTTGTTCGCGACGACGAGATCACGCCAGTCATCGAGTGCAGCGCTGAGCGTCGGACGAAGCACATGGTCGTTGGGCATCGGTCTCACCTGCCTCCGTGGAGCCTTTCGCACCAGCCTAACCTTGGCTCGCCGCCGCCAGGAAAACGACCGCCGATCCACGCTCCCCAGCTATCCCCTGCTCGATCGCACGCTACAATCCGGCCCATGGCTACGCACCCACATCTGGAGTTCGACGAACAACCGGATCTGATCCGACCCCACATGGTGCTCGCCTGGGCCGGCTTTAATGACGCCGGGGAAGCCGCGACGCACGGCGCGCGTCATCTCATCACCTCGCTCCACGCCGAAAGCCTCGCCTCGATCGATCCGGAGGAGTACTACGACTTCACGGAAGCGCGCCCGTTCGCCCGCTACCAGAACGACCAACGCGACATCGTCTGGCCCAGCACCGACTTCTATTTCGTCCGCACCGGCGGCGAACACGACCTGGTGATCGGCCTGGGCATCGAGCCCAACCATCGCTGGAAGTCGTACATGGCGGCGGTACTCGAGATTGCGCGCAGCACCGGCGTCGAGATGGTCTACACGCTCGGCGCCGTGGCCGCGCAGGTCCCGCACACGCGGCCCTCGTCGGTCCGCGGCTCGGCCAATATGACGGAACTGGCACAGCGCTTCGACATGCATCCCTCCCGCTTCGAAGGGCCGACGGGCATCGTTGGCGTCTTCCATGACTTCTGCCGGCAACAAGACCTGCCGGGCATCAGCCTCTGGGCCAGCGTGCCCCATTACCTGCCCGGCATGACGAACCCCATGGGCGCCCGGGCGCTGCTGGAGAAGGTTGAGGAACTGACCGGGATCGAGCTCGAGTATGAGCAGCTCGGCCGCGACCACGATCGCTTCCAGAAGCAAGCCGGCATCGCGATGCAGGAAAACGACGACCTGGCATCCTACGTGGCCCAACTCGAGGACGCGGCCGGAGCGCCGACGGACGAACCCGACGAGGGCGAGCTACCCCCGGCCGAGAGCCTGATTGAACAGCTCGAAGACTTCCTGCGCGACAAGCGCGGCGATGACTAACCACATACGCTGAACACGATCCCTTTGGCGGAGGATGAGGCATGCCGGACGTCGACCACGTAGACGAAGCGGATCGCGATCAAGCCAGCGAGAAATCGATGGCGCGGATGTGGAAGTTCGTCAACACCTTCGCTGAGAAGAGCGGCAGCTATCTGCACCCGGAACACGACATCACCGAATTCCTCGTGATCGGGCTGGCCAAGCACGTCGATGACCTTGGCCGGCCGCTCTGTCCCTGCAACTTCTACGAGGACAAAGCCGAAGAGGTGAAGTCCAGCACCTGGATCTGTCCCTGCGACGAGATGCAGCGCTGGAAATACTGCCATTGACTGCTCTTCTGCGATGAGGAAGGTCTTCCCATCACCGAGTATCTCCCAGACGACCACGAAGGCCGCGAGATCTACGGCCCGCGCAAAGACCCCCATCCCGACAAGGGACGCGCGATCGGCCGCCTCGAAGAAAAGTCCGGACGCAGTATCAAGAAGCGCAGCACGGACGACTAGCCGCCGCGCGCGCTGCTCCTCTAGCCCAGCCGCCAGTCATAGTCGCGATAGCCGATCCGCCAGCCCTCGGCGCGCGGTAGGTCCACGTAGCGGCCCACGAACGGCAACAGCCCGGCCTCACCACCGAAGTCGCCCGCATTCCATTGCATGAACGCCGGCAAGACGACCCGGCCCCCGTCGGGATCAACCGCGAACCCGTCTGGGCCATCCAGGAATCCCAAGGTGGCGTCGTCAAGCTGTTGCTCCAGGCCGGCCACCTCCAGCACACCGAAGGACGGACAGCTCGCGGCCCCGCAGTGGAGCACGAAGTGCAGTCGTGGATCGATCTCCGCCAGACAGCACGCCGCGCGCGGATCGCCAGCCGAGAACTGGGAGCCTCTGGAGCGACCGTGCCCGTGGTTGGCCCGCAAGATCCCATGCTCGATGTCGTCTAGTGAGAAGGTCTGACCGTCGATCTCATAGGCCGCCCGCGCGAAAAACTCGTCCAGCCCGCCCAGCTCGTCGAGTCGCCGCCGCAGGTCGAACTCGATGCTCGCCTGGATCACGAGCGTGTTGTAGACGTTGACCCAAAACACGATCCGCTGGGAATCGAGCAGTCGCGACGGATCAACCGCGCGCACAACCCTGGCAGCCGCGCACATCCGCCGGTAGGGCTCGCTCCCACCGGCGCGGCGGTAGTCGAACCCACCGTCCGGCGTCAGCGCCAGCGCCTTCACCTCCAGCGAGAGACGCCGCAAACCGGCCGCCGCCGCGAGCGCCCCCAGCGACGCGGCGCCATCGTCCAAGGCCCCCCGGTTCAGGACGCATGGCCTGATCGGACGCAGTCGACGATGCGCCCAGCGGGCCCAGCGCAACAGGCCTTCGACAGCGTTCATCCGCAAAAACCCCCGCGCCGGCCGTTTCCGGCTGGTCTCCATCTGCTCGACAGTTCACAATCGCGTACGAAAGCGAGACGATCGCGGTTGTCCCAGTCGCCCTCGCGCACCTACCCTAGTTCCCCGCTCGGCGAACACCGCACACACGGGGAACGAAACACGATGGCCAAGAAAAGCGTCGTGGCGCGCAACGTCAAGCGCCAAAAGATGCACGACCACTACGCCGAGAAGCGCGCCGAGCTCAAGCGCCAGCTCAAAGAGTCCTGGGGTAATCCCGACCGGCGTTGGGAGCTCCAGGTCCAGCTCCAGAGGCTTCCACGCAACAGCTCCCCCACGCGGCTCAAGAACCGCTGTGGTGTCACCGGGCGCCCACGGGCCTACATGCGTAAGTTCGGTGTCTCCCGGATCGTCTTCCGCGAACTCGCCAACGAAGGCTACCTGCCCGGCGTCCGCAAGTCCTCCTGGTAACAGCCAACAGGCAGCGATAGAAACGCCCGCTCATGCGGGCGTTTTTTTCTGTCCGCAACTGTTGTGAACCATGAGAGTCGGGTGAGGACAGTCGTTAGGCTTGCTTAACAAAAAGACGCAGCCTAGCCTTTCTTTTGGGTTATCCAGACCCGGTGACCGCCGTCCGCCCGGAGACCGACATGCAACTGCGACGCCCCAACCGCCTGCGCCTAGCTGCCTTGGCGCTCGTCGGCGGAATGGTGGTCGCTGCCTGCGTCGGCGGCGCTGATGCCGAGACGGCAAGCATCACGGTCTACTCCGGCCGCAGCGAAGCCCTGATTGGTCCGCTGATCGAGCAATTCGAGCAAGAGAACGGCATCGATGTCCGCGTCCGCTACGGCGACACCGCCGCACTCGCGGCCGCGCTGCTGGAAGAGGGCAGCCGCTCCCCCGCCGACGTCTTCCTCTCCCAGGACGCCGGCGCGCTCGGTGCCGTCGAAGCCGCCGGCCTGCTGCGGGAGTTGCCGCCGGAGATGCTGGCCTCCGTCGACGACACCTTCAAATCCGGCAGCGATCGCTGGGTCGGCGTCTCGGGCCGCGCTCGCGTCATCGTCGCCTCGACACACCTATCCACCGCCGAACAGCCGCAATCGATCTTCGACCTGACCTCTGAACAGTGGCGCGGCCGCGTCGGCTGGGCGCCGACCAACGGCTCGTTCCAAGCCTTCGTCACCGCCTTGCGCGAACTACACGGCGACGCCACCACCGAGCAGTGGCTACGTGACATGCTCGCCAACGACGTCCAGGAGTACCCCAAGAACACTCCGATCGTTCAGGCCGTCGGCGACGGCGAAATCGACGTCGGACTCGTCAACCACTACTACCTCTTCCGTTTCCTCGCCGACGACCCGAACTACCCCGCCACCAACCTCTTCACCGACGCCGCCTATGCCGGCGCTTTGATAAACGTGGCGGGCGTGGGCGTGCTTCAGTCGGCCCCGGACGTCGACGCGGCCAACCGCTTCGTCGCCTACCTGCTGGCCGAGTCCTCACAGCGCTACTTCCGCGACGAAACCTTCGAATACCCGCTCACCGCAGGCATCGCCCCCACCAACGGCATCCCGGCCCTCGACACGCTGCAGCCGCCCTCGCTGCGGCTGACCTCTCTGGCCGACCTTGAGGGCACGCTCGACCTCCTGCGCGAGGTCGGGGCGCTGCCCTAGAACTGCACGAGGCAACATCGGGCCATGACCGCGCTCAGCGATCAACTCTCCAGCGCCTGGTCTCGACGCTCGCCGCCCAGCTTTATCTGGCTGATCGGGATCCTCGTCGCCGCGCTGATGGCGATCCCGCTGATCTACCTGCTCATCCGCGCTGGCCAAGCTGATGCCGACGCCTGGCGCGACCTGACCCGCTCCAGCACCCTGCGCCTGCTCAGGAACACCGTGCTGATGGCCCTGGCCGTGACCGGCGGCTCCGCCGCCCTGGCGCTGCCGATGGCCTGGCTCACCTCTCGCACTGACTTGCCCCTGCGACGCTTCTGGTCCGTCGTCACCGTCTTGCCGCTCGTCGTCCCCAGCTACGTCGGCGCGCTCGCGTTCGTCGCCGCGCTGGGTCCACGCGGCACCCTGCAACAAGCGCTCGCCCCGCTGGGCGTCGACGCGCTGCCGGACCTGCGCGGGTTCGGAGGCGCGTGGTTGGTGCTCACCCTCTTCACCTACCCCTATCTCCTGCTCGTCCTGCGCGCGGGGCTGCGCTCCATGGACCCTGCGATGGAGGAGGCCTCGCGGGCACTTGGCGTGGGACCTTGGCGCACGTTTTGGCGCGTCGTTGTGCCGCAACTTCGCGTCCCGCTCGCCGCGGGCTCGCTGCTGGTCGCCCTCTACGTCCTGTCCGACTTCGGAGCCGTCTCGATCCTTCGCTTCGACACCTTCACGCGCGCGATCTTCATCCAGTTCCAAAGCTCCTTCGACCGTGCGGCTGGCGCGGTCCTCAGTCTGATCCTGGTCGCGCTTGTCGTCGTGGTGCTGGGGCTGGAGGCGTCCATACGCGCCCGTGGCCGCTATCACGCGCTCGGCGCGACGCAGCGGCGCAGCCGCGTCGTCCCGCTGGGGCGCTGGGGCTGGCCCTCCGTCTTCTTCTTGGCGCTGATCGCCCTGATCAGCCTGGGCCTCCCCGTCGCTGTGCTGAGCGAGTGGCTGACGCGCGGCAGCGACGGCAGCGACGCCTTCCGCGGTGCGTGGACCGCCGCCTGGCACTCGCTCAGCGTCTCAGCCGTCGCCGGGCTGGTAGCGCTCGCCGCCTCGATCCCGATCGCCATCTTGGCCGTACGCCATCGCTCGGTGTGGTCCTTGCTCATCGAGCGGATCAGCTACTTCGGCTTCGCCTTGCCGGGCATCGTCGTCGCCCTCGCGCTCGTCTTCTTCTCGCTGCGCGTGATTCCCGGCCTTTACCAGACCTGGTTCGTGCTCGTCTTCGCCTACGTCGTGCTCTTCCTTCCCGCATCGATCGGCGCAGTACGAAGCGCGCTCGTGCGGATCAAACCGAACATGGAGGAGGCTGCTCGCGGCTTGGGACACTCGCCCACTTGGGTCACCGCCACGGTCACACTTCCGCTGGTCGCGCCGGGACTGATCGGCGGCTTCGCGATCGTCTTCCTCACCACGATGAAGGAGCTGCCCGCCACCTTGCTCCTGGCGCCGATTGAGTACGATACGCTCGCCGCCGAGGTCTGGCGTGCTGCCGATGAGGCCTTCTTCGCCCAAGCGGCCGCGCCCGCCCTGCTCCTGATCGGCCTGGCCGCCGTGCCGATGGCGCTGATCGTGGGCCGCGAGAATCTGCGCGACTAAATACGGCAGTTGAGTACCGTGACTGACCCGCCGACTTCCCGCTCAGCGCCCGCCCTGCGCTGCGAGGGCTTGAGCAAGCGTTTCGGCTCGATCACAGCGGTTGCCGATCTTGATCTGGAGGTTGAGTCCGGTGAAATCCTGGGCGTCCTCGGCCCCTCGGGCTGCGGGAAGACCACCGCCTTGCGACTGATTGCCGGCTTCGAGCAGCCCGACGCCGGACGCATCTCGATCGGCGGCACCGTGGTCAGCGACGACGGCACAATGCTGCCCCCGGAACGGCGCCGGGTCGGCATGGTCTTCCAGGACTACGCGCTCTTCCCTCACCTCAGCGTCGCCGGGAACATCGCCTACGGGCTGGCTCCGCCCTCGTCGACCGTGGCCGGGAGGTTGCCGACGCTCCTCGGCAGCTTGCTCGCCGGCATCGGCCTACGCCGCTTCACCAACAACCCCAACCGCGACGAGCGGGTGCGCGAGGTGCTCGATCTCGTCGAACTCTCACACGCCGCCACGCGTTACCCGCACGAGCTTTCCGGCGGCGAGGCGCAACGCGTTGCGCTGGCGCGCGCGCTGGCGCCCGCTCCCCACCTGATTCTGCTTGACGAACCCTTCTCCAACCTCGACGCGGCCCTGCGCGGCTCCGTCCGCCAGCAGGTACGCGCCATCATCCAGCGCGCAGGCGCTTCCGCCGTCTTCGTTACGCATGACCAAGACGAGGCGTTCGGTCTTGCCGACCACGTTGCCGTCATGCGCCACGGACGCATCGAACAGACCGGCAGCGCCGCCGAGCTCTACCAGCACCCGGCCAACCGCTTCGTCGCGGGCTTCGTCGGCGACGCCGCCTTCCTGCCCGGCCGGGTCGACGGGGACGAGCTGCTGACGGAGCTGGGTGCGCTGCCTCTCAGCGGAGCGGCGGCCGGGCTGGCCAACGGCAGCGAAGTCGATGTCATGGTCCGGCCGGAGTCGGTCGATCTCACCGCCAGCGACGAGCCGGACGGCGCGCTCGTCATCAGCCGCGAGTACTACGGACACGACCAGATACTTGCGATCGAACTCAGCTCCGGCAGCATCATCCGGGTGCGTCTCGGTCCCGGTCTCACCTACGACGCCGGCGACCGCGTCTCCCTCTCCCTGCGCGAAGCACCAGCCGTTTTCGATCGGAGCGCCGAATAGGCCCCTCGACAAGCCCACAACTCCCGGCATCTCTAGCCGGATCTGCGGCTACGATGCGCCTTGGTCAGACGACCACCAGCAGCGAAGGCGAAGATGTCATGCGGATCAGCTTGATGGTCGAGGGCCAGAACGGACTCACCTGGGAGCGCTGGAGCCACATCCTGGCCCTGGCCGAGCGACTCGGCATGTCGGGCGTCTATCGCTCCGATCACTACTTCATCGGACAGCAGCAGGACTCGCTTGAGGCGTACCTCTCGTTCGTCATGGCCGCCAGCGAAACGTCGACCATCCGCTTCGGCGCGCTCGTCAGCCCCGTCACCTTCCGCCGCCCCGTCGATGTCGGCCGCATGGTCGCACAGCTCGATGCGCTCAGCGACGGCCGCTTCATCTGCGGCTTCGGCGCCGGCTGGAACGAGCCCGAGCACGTCGCCTACGGCATCGACTTCCCGTCGACCAAAGAGCGCTTCGACCGCATGGATGACGCCATCCGCCTGATGAAGGCCCTCTGGAGCGGCGGCCCCGTCTCCTACGACGGCGAGTTCTACTCGCTCAAGGACGCCGACTGCCTACCCCGGCCGCCGAGCGGGCGGCCCTACTTCCTGATCGGCGGCTCCGGCGAGAAGCGCACCCTGCGCTCCGTCGCCGAGTTCGCCGACGAATGGAACTTCACCCCCCTGCCCTTCGACGAGATCCCCCACAAGATCGACGTGCTGGCCAAGCATTGCGAGACCTTCGACCGCGATCCCGCCTCGATCCGCCGCTCACAGATGACCTTCGGCCTGATCGGCCCCGACGACCTGCTGCAGCCCACCGTGCGGGCGCTGAAGGCGGCGCGCGGCGCCGCCGAGATGTCCGACGCGGACTTCCTCCAGGCCTCGCGCGATCGCGGATCGATCGTCGGCGGCACAGATGAGGTCGTCGATCAGATCGGCCGGTTGGCCGAACTCGGCGTCGAGGAAATGATGTTCCAGCACTTCCTCTTCGACGACGATTCCGTGCCTGAGTATTTGGCCACGGAGATCGCGCCGCAGGTCGCGGATCTGTAGTGCTCGTTCCTGCTGGCGTTCTAGCTCGACTCGGCCAGGACCGGACCCGCGCGCAGCTCCGAGATCGCCTCTTCCAGCATGGGGCCTGCCTCGTCCTCGGCCCCCAGCGCGTGCCGTACCGCGTAGAACGGCACCACCGCCGCCAGTTGGCGAACACGCCGCAGCAAGTCCCCATCCACACGAGCGCCCGAGGCGCCGTACGCCTCGACCACACGCCAAGTGAACTCCGACCCATACGCGCGCATCAGACCTACGAAGTCGATAGCCGGGTCCCCGACCGCGGCGTCACCCCAGTCGATCACCGCCAACAGGTCGCGGTGTTCGTCGTCGACGAGAAGATGCTCGGCGGCCAAGTCGCCGTGTACCAGCGTGGCCGGGAAGTCCCACGCCCGCTCGTCGGCCAGGTACTCGCGCCACCAGCGCCGCACGCGGTTGAACTCGTTGAGCCGCAGCTGGCGCCGCAGTGCCGGCAGGACGGCCTCGCTCAGCGCGACATAGGGCGGCTTCCACTGCCGGGGCCCGGGCGCCCCCAGCGCGCGAGCCCGCTCCGCGGGGAATCGATGCAGCTCCGCCAGGAAGTGGCCGATCGCCGCCGCCAGCCGTTCGATGTTGTCCTCGTCGATCGCCTCGGCCGCAAGGGCGAGACCGGGCAGCTTGGCGTAGCCCATGAAGCCCCACTCGAATCCGGTCGCCGGAGCAGCCTCGTAGGTCGGCACTGGGATGTCCGGCGTGAGGTGGCCTCGTAGGAACGGCAGCAGCCGCGCCTCCATCGACAGGCTTGCCGCCACCGGCTCCCGCTTGGGGAAACGGAACACGACGCCCCCCGCCGTCTCGACGGCCACACTGTCCCAGCCCTCACCCAGCAGCGAAACGGGCGCGACCTCGAACAGAGCCGGGAACGCGACCTGAATCACCGCCGCATACTCGGCCAGCGAGCGACCTTGCGCCGTCACGGTCTGATCGGAGGCATCGGCTGCTGAGGAACCAGCGTCAGGCGTCGCGGAGTCGGCCATGACCAGCAGTGTAGGCAGGGCCCATCACATGCCGCAGCCTCGGGTCGTTCACTCGTGGAAGGCGACGGAGAGCCATTGTGCGGGATCGACATCGCGCCCGTGCACGATCACCTCCCAATGCAGATGCGGCCCCACGGCCAGTCCTGTCGAGCCGACCACCCCAAGAAGATCCCCCGCAGCGACAACAGCGCCGAGATCCGCTTCGATCGCCGACATGTGCCAGTAGCCGGAGAACACTCCACTGCCGTGGTCCAGGATCACGCCCCGGCCGTGTACCGGCAGTTCCCCCGCGAACACCACCGTGCCGGCAGCCGGGGCACTGATCGGCGCGCCCGCCTCCGCGCCGATGTCGTGTCCGTGATGCCAGTCGCTGGCGGGCGCGCCGTTGTACGACCGCAACGCGCCGAAGATGCCCGTATCCGGCCCCCCCAGCGGCGAGAGCCACGGTCCACTCCAGGCACGCGGCCCGGAGATGGCCGTGTGATCGACGAAGCGGACTGTGTTGTCCTGAGCCACCAGTTCGGGCGCGAGCAATCCCTCATCGCCCGGCACCAACGTGATCGACTCGATTGGCACCCCCGCGTCGACGACGCTGAACTCGCCCAACACCGTGTCGACGTAGCTACCCCCATCGTCGAACAGATCAACAATCACCGTGTATGCGCCCAGTTCGCTCAGCGGGGGAACCGGCACGAACCCGACCCAGACGCCCGCCTCGTCGACCATCACCGTCGTCGCACCATCGACCGTCAGCCAAGCCGCGCCCGCCTCGACGTTGCTCAGGCGAACGAGCACCGTCTCCCCCTGGCGGATCTGCGTGGGGTCGACGCGCAATTCGGGGTCGATCGACGGCAGATCCGTCGGCGAATCGCCGTTACCCGGCGCTTCGGCTTCGTCGGGCGCGTCGTCCACCTCTCCCTCGTCGGGATTGGCCGAACTCTCGGAGACATCACTCGGGGCAGGCTGCGTCGATTCGGATCCGTCCGCTTCGGCGGCCGGCTCGTCGCCTTCGTCAGCAGTACCAGTGCCTGTGGAGGTGGCGTTGCGCGCTTCGGCGGGCTCAGCATCGACGGGCGACTCATCCGGCTGCGCCTGGTCGGCGGCCGCATCGTCGCGGCTCTCAGCGTCGCCCGCCTCGACGTTGGGCGCATCCGCCACCGCGACGGGGTCGGGATCGGAGCCATCGGTCAAAGCCAACGCCAGGATCGATGCGATGACCGCGACGAGCACCGAGAGCGCGAGCAGCAACGGCCAGTGTGCGCTCAGAAAGCTACGGCTCGGAGTCACAACGTCGGGCTCCCTTCCCGTCCCGCTGTCAGCCTACCGCCCGCCCAGATGACGCTTGGCGCGGGAGCCGTTCCCCGGCCCGATGCGGCGAACTATCTGCGATGCGCACCACATTTACACGATTCGCGGACCGGGGCGTGATCGGAGCGCGGTTGCCTCGCGTATATGGAGATGGGTAGGCGCGGGAGCGAATCGATGCCAATCATGCTGGCGTCACGGCCCAGCAACGCGAGTCGTACATCAATCCGGCGCGGCGGCGCCTCAAGTGGGCCGCGTTCGGGATCGATTGCCACGCTGTTCACGCGCATCAGCGCTGCGCAACTCAGCGCGCTTGTCAGTGAGGGTTCTCCCAAGCGACCATGGCACCCGCCGTGTCGCAACCATTGGGGTATCCGCGTGACCGCCTCGCCTGACCCACAAGCCCTGCTTGAGCGCGTCGCGGCGAACGACGACGAGGCATTGCGCGAGCTGTACCGGCTCTACGGCCGCCTCGCCTACACAATCTCGCTGCGCATCGTCTCGCGCGAAGATCTGGCCGAGGAGGTCGTTCAGGAGGCCTTCCTGCGCGTCTGGCGTCACGCGGCGAAGTTCGACTCCCGCAAGGCCTCGTTCCCCACCTGGTTCGGACGCATGGTCCGCAACCTCTCAATCGACGTGCTGCGACGCAAGGAGCCGCTCTACCGCGCCGGACCGATCGACGACGGTGCCCACCTGCTGTCCCACAGCGACACCGTCGATGTCCCCGTCCTCAACCCGCTGATCGTGCGCAAGGCCTTCCTGCGGCTGCCGCCGGACCAGAGCCGCGTCCTGGAGATGGTGTACTTCGGCGGGCTGACCCATCGCGAGATCGCCGTCGAGCTCGAGATTCCCGAGGGCACCGTCAAATCCCGGCTCCGCCTAGGCCTCAAGAAGCTGCGCGACTGGCTCTACGAGGAATCGCCATGAGCGAACAGGTGTTGAGCCACGACGACGCGCGTGAGCTGCTGGCCGCCTACGCGCTGGGTGGCCTGCCCGCGGAGGAGAGCCTGGAGCTGGAGACGCTGCTGCGCGACTGGCCCGAAGGACGGGCCGAGCTGGCTCAATTCATTCAGGTGACTGACTCCCTCTCCGCCTCCAGTCCCGAAGAGATCACTCCGCCGATCGGCCTCGAATCACGCATCATCGCCGCCGCACGCGGCGACCGGGGCTCGCGCATGCCCCGGCTGCGGCTGGGCCGCGTTGCCCCACCCAAGGCTGCCTGGCGACGTTACGCCCCGCACGCCCTCGCGGCGGGCTTCGCGGTCGTCGCCGCGGTCTTCGGCGTCATGGCCTTCGACGATGAGAGCCCACCCCAGGGTGCCCTGCACCGAGTCGAGTCGGACGTAGTCGGCGAGGTGGCGGCCTACGTCGTCTACCCCGGCAGCACTCCCCTCGCCGTCTTCCTCAACAACTTGGAAGCGACACCTGCCGGCGAGATGTACGTGCTCTGGATGCTGATGGCCGACGACACCGTGCTGGCGGCGGATTCCTTCGACTCCAGCGGCCCTGATGACACGCCGGGGATCTTCCTCGGATTCTCACATGACGTAGACGTGGTCGGATTCGCCGTCTCGCTTGAGCCCGCCGGTGACCTGCCCAGCGAACCACCCGAACGCGGCGCCGTCCTCTTCACGTTCCCTTCCGAGTAGGCTGCCACTCGCCAGCCCCCGCTACCGCCCGACGAACGGGGTCTTTACCATACGGACCAGCCCAATCGAGACGCCGCCACCGCGGCGCAAGAGCCCGGTACGCCGCCCTCGCGGCGTGAGAGCTGAGGAGCGATCAAGATGGAATTCACCTTCTCGGCCGAGCACGAGGCCTGGCGCAGCGAGATCGAGGGCTGGATCGACGACGAGTTCGGGGCCGACTGGAGCGGACTCGACTATGACGAAGCCGACGAGTACTTCAACTTCGCCCAGGGCATCCGCAAGAAGCTGGCCGAAAAGGGCTGGTCGGCTCCGGCCTGGCCAACCGAGTACGGCGGGATGGGCCTCGGCTTCGTCGAGCAGGCCATCTTCAACGAGACGCTGGCCTATCACCGCATACCCGGCCCAGACTTGATCTCAGCCGGCTATGTCGGGCCCACGCTGCTTGTCTACGGGACCGACGAGCAGAAGGACCAGCACCTCGACGACATCGTCAACGCCCGGGCCACCTGGTGCCAGGGCTACTCCGAGCCCGGAGCCGGTTCCGATCTCGCCTCGCTGCAAACCCGAGCCGTGCGGGACGGCGACGACTACGTGATCAACGGCCAGAAAATCTGGACCAGCCAGGCCCACCACGCCGACTGGATGTTCATCCTCGTCCGCACCGACCCGGACGCCCCCAAGCACCGCGGCATCACCTACCTCCTGCTCGATATGAAGACTCCCGGCATCACCGTCCGGCCCCTGATCAACATGCTCGACGGCCATGGCTTCAACGAGGTCTTCTTCGAGGACGTACGCGTGCCCGCCAAGAACCGCGTTGGCGAGGAGAACCGCGGCTGGTACGTGGGCATGGCGACGATGGACTTCGAGCGCTCCGCCCTCTCCGGCTCAGCCGCCATGCGACGCAACTTCGAGGACTTCATGACCTACCTGGGTGATCACCCGGAGCAGCGCGACGATGGTACGCGCGTCGGCACCGCTGACGTCGCGATCAGCATTGAGGTCTCGCGCCTGCTCTCGCTGCGCGTGCTCTCGATGCAGGCGGGCGGCCTCGCACCGAACCACGAGGCCAGCATGGCCAAGCTCTACAGCAGCGAACTGAGCCAGAAGTTTGCCCGCTTCGGGATCAACGTCATGGGCGCCACGGGCTTGCTGCGCAAGGGCGACTCCTACGCCCCGATGCAGGGCTGGTTCGCCGAGCAGTACATGCAGACCGTGCCCTCGACGATCGCCGGCGGCTCTTCGGAGATCCAGCGCGGCATCATCTCCACGCGCGGCCTCGGCCTGCCGCGCGCCTAACCCGCCTGGCAGCGGCGCCCGCCACGACCCAGACGAACCGCATGCGGTTCGTCTGGCCGAACCCGGATGCCGGACACACCCAGCCCTCTGTGTAAACGCCGACCCCTCGGCGAACGGAACCTCGCTCAACGAGCCAGCGTCCAGGTCTGCAAGGATGGATCGCATGGCAACTGCTGCACACCTGCTCTACGCGCTCGCCATCTTCTTCGGTCTCACCGTCGGCTTCGGTGCTGTCGCGTTCTTCGACGATCCCGTTCCGCCGCCAATCCCGGCGGCGCGCTCCACGCCCGACGAACGTCCCACACCCGAAGAGGAACGCGCGCGGAAAGAGGAAATTCAGCGAATCGCCCAAGAATCGCGCGAAGAGCTCGAGGACCATCGACGCAACGAGCTCATCGGCGTCACCTTGGTCGCCGCCATCGCCATGATCGGCGGCATCGCCGCCGCCGGCCTGCCGGCTGCGCTGCGCCTGGGCGGCATTCTGGGTGGCCTCGGCACCGTCGTCTGGGCCGTGATCCGCAACGAGGACTTCGTCGGCGACAGCGCACTCTTCGCCGTCGTTCTCCTCGTCTTCCTCGTCCTGGCCGCTCTCAGTCATCCAACCCTGCGTCGCCGGATGCGGCAGATGATGCGGCTCGGGTCCGACGACTCTCTGCTTCACGACGGACCCGACAGCCAAGACTGAGCGACTCTCCGCCGCGCCTTGCTATCGTGCCGCCATGAGCAATACAGAGTCGGCGGGCCCCGACCCCGTCTCGACCGACGGCGTCGGTCAGCACACCATCGCCCGCAGCTACGAGTTGACCGCACGTCGAATTCAGGCCTACGCGGCCAGCATCAACGACGGCAACCCCCTCTACCTCGACGATGCACGCGAGGGCGGCTTGGTCGGCCATCCCGGCCTCGCCTTCTCGTTCCAGTGGAACAGCCGCCACACCCCCGACGTGCCGCCCAACCCCCACATCGCCCCCTTCGGCGTCCACGCCTGGACCGATCTGCGTATGTCCCGCCCCTTCCGCGAAGGCGACATCATCACCAGCCAGGGCCGCACCGTGGGGATTGAGCAGATCAAGCCTGGCGTCCTCACTGTCGGTCGCTACGCCATGACCGACTCAGCGGGAGAGACCGTCGCGGAGCTCGACTACGCCGGCATCATCCGCGGCGCCACCAGTGAAGGCCCCAACCAGCCCGCTCCCAGCATCCCCAAGCTGCCTCAAGCCCCCGCCGAGGGCGACCCGCTCTGGACCCGCGACGTCTACATCAGCCCGACCGCCGCTCAGATCTACACGGAGTGCGCGGAGATCTACAACCCGATTCACACGGAACGACGCGTGGCACTCGCTGCTGGGCTACCGGACATCATCCTGCACGGCAGCGCCACCCAAGCGATCGCCCTCAGCCAGATCGTCGACGGCGCGCTCGGCGGCGACTCGACGCGCCTGCGCCGCTTCTATTGCCAGAACCGGGCCATGGTGCGGCTGGATACGACCATTGTCGTGCGCTGCCTGGCCGACCAGACGGAGGGCGGCGAGCAAACCGTCTTCTTCGACGTCCGTACCCAGGACGGCGCGCCGGCGCTCGCCAACGGCATCCTGATCGCCGGAACCGGCTAAGACGCTCGTTTGTTAAGTGCGAACTCCCATGATCTAACGGGCGGTGGTCCAAATCCGCGTTGCCGCCGTATACCCCTGCGACGACCCCACTGGCATGGGGCGTAGGAGGCGAACGATGAGCGAGCAGGTTTGGAATCGGGTCGGACGGCGCGCCCTGACGCGCCGGGCGATGTTGAGCTGGACAGGTCGCGCCGGCGTCGGCGCGGCGGGGCTGGCACTGGTCGGCTGCGGCGACGATGACGATGACGACGGCGAGGCCGAGCAGGCGGAAGACGTCGCCGTCGCAACGCAGGCCGATGCCGAGCAGGCGCAGGCCGAACAAGATCAAGCCGAACAGGATCAGGCTGAGCAAGCTGAAGAGCAGGTTGAAGACGAAGAGGAACAGGCCCAAGCACAAGCCCAACCGGTGCAGGCTGCGGAGTTCGTGCTCGACGAGCTCGTGCTGGCCGGGGCCGAGGCCAGCGCTCTACTGACCAATGTCTCCGACGCCGAGATCAGCCTGGAAGGCTGGTTCCTCTGCAAGCGCCCGGCCTACTGGGCCATGCCCGCGGCCCGGATCCCGGCCGGCGCAAGCCTGCGCGTACACATGGGCGACGGCGCCGACGACGCGGAAAACATCTACGCCAACGGCGGCTTCACGCCGCTCGGCTGCAGCGGCGAGTTCGCCGTCTACCGCAACGGTTCCTTCGACAGTCCCGAGGCGATGGTCGCCTACCTGGGCTGGGGTGGCGGCGGCGGACGCGTCGGCGTCGTCCGTTCGGCGGGCCTCTGGGGCGACGAGAACGTGCCCGCCGAGACCGGTCAGGTCCTGCGACGCGGCAGCACGGGGGCCTTCGCCTCGAGCTAGACCGCGATGGACGCGGCCACCGACGAGAGCATGACGGCCGCGCCGCCCGGCTTCGGACCGGTCATCATCGACCGCGTTTACTTGGACGGAAACAACATGGTCCAGCTGCGCAACATCAGCGACGCTCCGGCCAGCCTCGACGGTCACTTCATGTGCCAGATCCCCAATTACTGGCCAATCCCGGCCAGGATCGAGCTGGGACCGGATGAAACGATCTTCTTCAACACCGGCGCCGGCACGGATACCGCCGACACCCTCTTCGCGAACGGCGGCATGGGTGAGCTCGGCCCCGCCAACGGCGAAGTGGCGATTTACCGCAGCCAGCAATTCGACAACCCGGACATCATCCAGTCGTACGTCGGCTGGAACGGCGGCAAGAACCGACTCGAGGTCGCCCAGGCCACCGGTATCTTCGGCGAGCCGCTCGATGTCGCCGAAGGAGACGTCCTCTTCTACGACTCCTTCGACAGCGGCGCCATCTACGTCAAGGGGTAAGCCACACTCGCCGAGCAATTCTACGAGCGGGGCCGGTTGCCCGGCCCCGCTCTGCGTCCGGCACCGGTTCCGCCTGCGCCGATGGGCTGCTATTACTAGCTCCCAACCAACCCGCCACCAGCCAAGGAGCAGCTCATGGTCACCTCTCGCGCAGCCGTCTTCATGCAGGTCGGCGAGCCACTCGTCGTCGAAGAACTGCGCTACCCGGACCCGGGCCCCAGCGAAGTGCTGGTCAAGAACTACGCCTCCGGGATCTGCCACTCCCAACTCCACCAGATGTTCGGCACGCTCGCCGCGCCCGGCCCGGCCTTGCTCGGCCACGAGTCAACGGGCATCGTCGAAGCGGTCGGCGCTGACGTCACACACGTCAAAGAAGGCGACAAGGTCTTCGTCACCTGGGTCCCGCGCGACGCCGCTCCCGGCGACCCCATGCCCGGACGCATGTCGCCGCTGGGCTTTCGCGACACGGAGATCGCGGGCGGGCCAGCCAGCATCTACACCTGGTCCGAGCACACGCTGGCACCTGAGCAGTTCGTGGTGAAGGCGGCCGAGGACATCGACAACTCGGTCACCAGCATCATCGGCTGCGCCGTCATGACCGGTGCCGGTGCGGTGCTGAACACCGCCAACGTACAGAAGGGCGAGTCCGTCGCCATCTTCGGCATCGGCGGCGTGGGCATGTCGGCGGTGGCTGCGGCCGCCGTGCGCGAAGCCAACCCCGTGATCGCGATTGACCTCGACGACGAGAAACTGGAATTCGCTAAGAAGTTCGGCGCCACCCACACGATCAACGCGTCCACGGAAGACCCGATCGCCGCCATCGCGGCCCTGACCGGGCCTCCCGGCGCCGTCGGCATCTTCGGCGGTCCCGTCTCCGGGCTCCAGTACGCCTTCGACTGCATCGGTGTGAACCAGACGATCGCTCAGATCGTTCAGGCCGTACGCCCGGCCGAGTGGGGCGGCGTCTCCGAAGGCGGCACCGCCGTCTTGGTCGGCGTGCCCGCCGGCGAGGCGCCGATCAACGCACTCGACATGCTGCTCGGCGCGAAGACGCTCACCGCCTCCATTGGCGGCTCCAGCCGTCCCGAAAACGACTTCCCGGAGTTCGTGCGCTGGTACAAGGAGGGCATGCTGGACCTCGATGCCCTGGTCACCAAGCGCTGGTCGCTGGACCAGATCAACGAGGGCGTCGAGGACCTGCGCGCGGGCAACGTCTTCGGTCGCAGCATCATCGAGTTCTAGGCCGGGCGAGCAACGGCCCCCAGCGCCGCTCACCTAATCGAAGCAGCGCCGAACGCACCCAATCGCGAGAGCGTCGCGTGGTAGCCTGCGCGTCCAATCGACCACACTGAGTCGATCGAGTCTGGGGGCGTCATGGGAAATCCAGAGGTTTACCGCGAGATTGAACCGACGTTCGACGCGAAAGGCGTGCCGGTCCCGCCCTTCACGGACAACGAGCGTGCCAACAAACTGGTGGGCAGAGATCCCAACGCGTTCATGATCGCCCTGGTACTGGACCAGCAGATCTCGATGACCAAGGCCTTCCAAGGCCCTTACGAGTTGCGCCGCCGACTGGGCCACCTCAACCTGAAGGAGATCGCCGCGATGCCACAGCAGGACTTCATCGAAATCGTGTCTCAGAAGCCCGCCATCCACCGCTTCCCCGGCAGCATGGGCAAGCGCGTGCACGACGCCTGCCAGCTAATCGTCGATGATTTCGGCGGCAAGGCCGAGAACATCTGGAAGGACCAGCCCGACGCCAAGACCGTGATGAAGCGGCTCGACACCGTGCCCGGCATCGGCCCGACCAAGCAGAAGCTGGCCATGCTCTTGCTGGCCCGCTACTACGGAGTCGAACTCGACGGCTGGCGCGACGCCTCACCGATCAAGATCTAGGGCGACCATGTCCTCCAGCCCCAACAGCTCAACGAACCCCACTTCGACGCCGGCCGTCACGCCGCCGGATAGCGGTGCCGGCAGGGGCAACCGCTTCGGCGACGGCCTGCGATCCATCTTTAAGGCGCTCTGGTTCCTCATCTCACTCGTGATCTACGTGCTCGGCTCCATCCTCTACCAGGCCGGACGAGCCCTGATCACGATCAGCGGCTGGGGCCCGGATGAAGCGGACGGCGACGCGAACCCCCCAACCCCCACCGCCAACGTCTAGGCCACCTGAGGAGACTCCCCGATGGCAATTTCATTCGGCGTGCACACCGGCCAACAGGACTTGGCGATGGACGACCTGCGTCGTACCTGGCGCGAAATCGACGCGGCCGGCATGGACTGGATCTCGGTCTGGGACCACTTCTACGAAGCGCCACCGATCGACGGCATGTCCCCGGCCTTCGAAGCGATCGCCGCGATGGGCGCCCTGGCGGCGGAGACCGAGCACGTGCGCATCGGCTGTCTCGTCTTCTGCATCCCCTATCGTAACCCGGCCAACCTGGCCAAAGCCTTGACCACGCTGGACCACATCTCGCACGGCCGGCTCACCGTCGGCCTGGGCGCAGGCTGGCACGAACAAGAGTTTGCCGGCTACGGCTACGATTTCCCCCGCATCGGCACGCGCCTCGACATGCTGGAGGAAGGCATGCAGATCGTGCGAGGCATGCTGACCCAAGAGCGCACAACGTTCGAGGGCAAGCACTACTCCGTGCAGGACGCCACCTGCCAGCCCAGCCCGGTCCAAGATCGTGTGCCGATCTGGATCGGCGGACGCGGTGAAAAGCGCACGCTGCGCATGGCCGCCCGCTACGCCGACGGCTGGAACGCCCCCTATATCGCGCCCGGCGAGTGGGGCCGCCTCAATCGCGTACTCGATGACTGGTGCAAGGTCGAAGGCACCGACCCCAGCTCCGTGCATCGCACCGTCAACCTCCAATTCGCGCTCGCCTCGACACGTGCCAAGGCCGACGAGCAGGAGCAGAAGATTCGCGACCAGTGGGGCGAGCGCGCCGACAGCATCATCGGGGGATCGCTCACTGGCACACCCGACGACGCCGCCGAGCGTGTCGCCCAGTACGTCGCCGAGGGGGCGCAGGACGTCAACGTCGCCCTACGCGCGCCGTGGGACGCGGAAGCCTTCAGCGTGTACATCAACGAAGTCGTCCCAGCGATGCGGCAGCAGTTCGCCTAGGCCGTGAGCCCTGAACGATGAGCGACGAGCGCCCGCCACTCTCCATCGTCGAGCGGCGCAACCTCCAGCCCGCGGCCGGTTGGCGCGCCCAACGCATCGCCGGGCCATCCGACCTGTACGGTGCCAACGGCATCCAGTTCGGCCCCGACGGCAAACTTTATGTCGCGCAAGCGTTCGGCGCGCAAGTCTCCTCGATCGACCTCGCCACTGGCCAGATCAGCCACGTCCTCAGCGGCGGCCCCCTCATCGCGCCCGACGACCTCGACTTCGACCCCAACGGCATCGCCTACGTGACCGACGTGGCCACGGCGACGACCTGGACCTGGCGTCCGGGCGAGGAGCCCATCGCCCACGCCACGGACCAGCCTGCCAACAACGGCGTCACCGTCGGCGACGACGGGCGCATCTTCATCGACGAGTTTCGCCCCGGCGGGCGCCTGCTAGAACTCGCGCCCGAACAAGGCATGCCCCCACGCACCATCCTGGAGGGCCTCGACGGGCCCAACGCGCTCGACGTGGGGCAGGACGGCCGCGTCTACTTTCCGCAAGTCTTCGCGGGCGAGGTCTGGAGTCTGGACCCCGACAGCGGCGAGACGCGTCGCATCTCGGCGGGCCTGGGCTCGCCCACCGCCGTCAAGGTCAGCGCCTCTGGCGACCTGATCGTGCCGCTCAGCGCGGAGGGTGTCATCGTCCAGATCGACCCACGCAGCGGCGCCCTGACCACGCTGGCCGAAGTCGACCCCGGCATCGACAACGTGGCGCTGGACGCCGACGGCCGTCTCTTCGTCACCCACTATGTCGATGGACAAGTCAGCGAAGTTCCGACCGGAACGGCCGCCGGCCGGCCGCCACGCGTACTCAATCCGCCGGGTTTCGTGGGGCCGTTCGATGTCGCCGAGCGCCCGGGCGGCGTCCTGGTGGTCGCCGATGGGCTTTCCCTCGCCTACCTGGAGGGCTCGACTGTCAGCCGCTTCGGCCGCCTGCTCACGGCCGACAGTCCCGGCTTGATCGGGGCGCTGCACATTGCTGATGACGGCCGCACTTTCGTCGCTGGGAGCAACACGGTCTCGCGCTACACGCCCGCCGGACCGCGCCAGATCCGCGGCGATTTCCGCAACGCGACCGGCGTCGCGCTCGACGCCAGCGACGCCCTACTCGTCGCCGACCACGACACAGGCATCGTCCACCGCCTCCACGTCGACTCCGGCGAGGGCACGGCGCTGACCGAATCGATTAGGCATCCAACTCGGATCGCCGTCGCCACCAACGACGAGGTCTACATCAGTGACGACGAGGCCGGCGCCATCTACGTCCAGCACGAGGGCATGACGGATCTATTCGCGAAGGATCTGGTGCATCCCCAAGGCATCGCCGTCGACGACACACGCGTTTTCGTCGTCGATGCGGGCAGCAACGAGCTCCTCGCCTTCGGCCGCGCGAACGGGGAGCGTGAGGTGCTCGTCTCGCAGCTCCCGTTGGGGGCGGGAACGGCCGGTACGCGGCTGGTGCGGGCCGCGGGGCTGACTCAGGCGCGAGACGGGGCCCTGATCGTCGCAGCGGACGGCGACGGCAGCCTCATTCGCGTGACGAGCGTCCGAACGTCGTCTGGATAACCGCCTCACCGCACTGGCCCAGTGACCCGTCCAAAGCACTAGTCCCAATCCCCGTCCGGCCCCCTATCCTGGCGCTATGGACGCGCTGGCCTTCGAAGACGCCCCTGAGCTCCGCGACCCCGTCTTGGTCGTGGCCTTCTACGGTTGGAACGACGCTGCCGAAGCCGCCACCGACGCTGTGCGCTATCTGCGCCGCTCCTCGATTCGGGCCGGCGGCACGCGCAGCACTGTCGCCTCGATCGACCCGGAGGAGTTCTTCGTCTTCACCGAGCAGCGTCCAACCGTGCGAATCGTCGAGGGTGAGACGCGGGAGCTGACCTGGCCCGTCACGGACTTCACCGTCGCGCGCCAGGAAGACGGCGAACGCGACTTCATCCTCGGCATCGGCACCGAACCCCACCTCAAGTGGAAAACCTTCGCCGCGCAGATCATGGCCGTGGCGCATCACTTCGGCGCCAAGGAGCTGTTGACCCTGGGAGCACTGCTGGCGGATACCCCGCACACGCGTCCGGTCCCCGTCAGCGGCGGCGCAAGCGACCCCGAGCGGGCCAAGCGGCTCGGCTTCGAGTCGTCGCGCTACGAAGGCCCCACCGGCATCCTGGGCACCCTGGGCGACGCCTGCCGTCGCGACGGACTCGAGCAGGTCAGTCTCTGGGCCTCAGTGCCGCACTACATCTCCGGTGGCAAGAATCCGAAGGCCACTCACGCGATCCTTACGCGCCTCAACGAAGTCTACGACTTACGGCTGGACCTCTCCGACCTGGAGCGCCGTGCCCACCGCTACGAGACGCAGGTCACGGAGGCTCTTCGCGGAAGCCCTGACGTACAGGAGTACGTCAACGACCTGGAGGAGACCTCTACCGACGACGAGACCACAACCGAACGGCCCGCCGACGGCACCCCCCTCAGCAGCAGTGACGTCCTCGACGAGGTCAACCGGCTGCTGGCCGGCGACGATCCCGACGCCGACTGACCGGCGTCGGCCGCACCGCAACACCGGCGCACTGAAGGAGCGAGGATGAGCGACGAACCGCACGTCAACGAGATCGAGGTACGTGGACTGCTGGTCGGCGTCTTCCAGGAGAACTGCTGGGTGATCGGCAACAAGCGCACGCGCGAGGCGATCTGCATCGACCCCGGCGGTCAGGCCGACGACATCCTGCACATGGCCGACGAGATGGGTGTCACGATCAAACTGATCGCCAATTCCCACGCCCATCTGGACCACATCCTCGGCGTGCCCGGGATCCAAGCCCGCACCGGCGCGAAGTTCTGGATGCACCGCGACGATCTCGAGATCGCGCGCAGCGCGCAGGACTCCGCCAAGCGTTTCGGCGTCGAAGCCGAGCCAATCCCCGACCCGGACGTCTACGTCGACGACGGCATGACCGTCGCCGTGGACGGCGTCAGCCTGCAGACGTTGCACACTCCCGGCCACACGCGCGGCAGCGTCTGCTACTACACCAACGAGCTGCTCTTCAGCGGCGACACCCTCTTCCAGGGCAGCATCGGCCGCACCGACCTGCCCGGCGGCGACTACAAGCAGGAGATGGCCAGCATCGTCGAGAAGCTGCTCGTCCTGCCCGACGAGACGATCGTCCTGCCCGGCCACATGCAACAAACCACGATCGAGGCCGAACGCCAGCGCAACCCGTTCGTGATCCAGGAGTTGCAGGAGCGCGGCATGCTCGAGGTCAAGGACAGCAAGATCATCCGGCCAACTGACGCCTGACTCGCGGCGAGACCCCGCCCGAGGAGACCAACATGTCCACCAAAGCCGATGTCCTCAATGAAGTCGATGCCGCGCTTGCGCGCTTCTCGAAATCGCTGGAGAGCGTCGACGAAGTCCACGGCACCTGGGACGGCGCTCTGGGCACGTGGTCGATCGTCCACCTCTTGCAACACCTCACCGGCTGGCTGGACGAGATGACGCCCGCACTCGAGCGGATGGCGCGCGGCGAGCGCCCCACGCCCGAAGGCGTCGACTACTCCGCGTTCGACGACTGGAACGCGGGCTTCATCGAGGCGCGTGGCAGCCAGTCGCTGGCCGAGGCCCGCGCCGGCTTCGACTCCGCGCACGCCGCGTTCCGCAGCGCCATCGAGGGCGTCGCCGACGAACGCTTCGGCGAAGGCAAGACGGTCAATCGGCTGGTGGATGGCGTAGCGATCGAGCATTTCGAGGAGCATGCCGAGCAGATCGAAGCGTTCCTCGCCGGCTAAGCCGGAACCAGCAACGGGCTCCGCCCTCGCCTGCTCCGTTGCGGCAGACGCTGTGCACTCGCCCGAAGAATTTTGAGGAGGAGGTGGTGTGATGGCGTTCATCCGCTTGGTCAACGAAAACGAGGCAACGGGGCAACTCGCGGACGACTACGAAACGTTCTTCGAGTGGTCGGTCCTCTCGCTGATCACAACCTCCGACCGTCCGGTGCGGGGCTTCGCGGAGTTCGTCAGCGGCAGCACGCACCCGGACGTCGGCCGGATCAGTGATGACGACGCGGAGCCGTTCGCCAACACCGACGAAATCCGCAACGCCACCTTCGGCCCCTTCATTGAGATCGAGCAGTTCCTGACACTGCCGCCGACGCTCATCCTCGTCGCGACCCCGGAAGCGCTTACCGCGGGCGTCGACGAAGAGTTCACGGTGTCGCTGACGGCCAGCGGCGGCACCGGCCCCCTATACCTGGATTTTCGAAGACGACGCCAACATCGTCGACGAAGGGCCAACCGGAGCTGGCGCGGGAGGCAACGCGACCGACGGGCGACACAGGCTTCGCGACGTACGTGTTCCAGGAGCCGGGCACACAGGTGCTGACCTACCTCCTGCACGACGGCTGGGGCACCGTGATCGAAGCATCGCTGATCGTCCCCGTGGGCAACATCAGCATCGCCAGCGTCACGCCAAGCGTCGTGCGAACAGACGGCCGCTTTGGGCAGACCGTCGCCAGCGTGACGATCTCACTTGGCGGAACGGGATTCGCCGGGGGCGCGGAACTCATCGTTGGGGGTCGCAGTTTCAAGAGCCCTGACATCGTAGTCGTCTCGGACGAGCGGATCTTCCTCACATTGCCCATCGATCCCACCGGCCAAGCCGGGCTAGCCCCAGGCATCCACGACATCGAGCTTCGCACCAGCGAGAGCACGAGCACGTTGCCCAACAGCCTCACCGTCGAAGAGGCGCCCCACTTCGATCTCGTCGGGCGAACCGTCAATCTGGCGATCGGTCCCAACGGGACCGATCCGCGCAAACTGCCCATGTATCAAGAGACGCCGTTGGTGACGCTGGACTTCCGCAACGGAACCGTGCAGGGATCGTTCCAGCAATCCACCGGCGAGGGTCTGATCAACTCCACCGAAGAGTCCGACTCCACCCGCAACTACATGTCGGAGATCTTCGCCAAGCTGAATAACAGCCTGATCACTTTCACTAGCGGCACGCTGCCAGACGGAACGCCGCTGACGCGGCTGGAGCCGAACTCTCCACTGTTCAGCAACGTCATGGCCAGTGGCGTGCAAAGCGTGTCCCTGCGCTTGGTCCTCACACCCGCAGGCGGCTCCCCCGACAGCAGCGGCGACACGTTGCTGATCCAGACCAGTGGCAGCCTCGAGATCGTCGAGTGGGATGCCGCATCGGAAAAACTGCGCGGGACGCTGACGCTGCGAGAAGCCCCCGCCTCCGGCCAAGTCTTCTCCACCGGCTCGGTCATCCTCCGCTATCAGGTGGAGTTCGACTTCAGCGCCGAGCAGATGGCGTTAGTCCAAGGCACCGCCGCCACGCCCTAGCCCGCCTAGCAACCCCCAACATGGGTCTGCGAGCGTCGCGCCTGACTTCTCCAAACAGGACGATCGGCTAGCCTAGGTTCGGTTTGCGGGCGCCCCCACCCCGCCAGGGTGTGGCCATCCAGCGCCGCATCGGACATCACGTAGAGGAGCGCGCAGACGATGGCGGACGACGAAAGCCTGATCACGCCCGACATGGAGGCGTCGATCGGCACCGAAGGCGATCCGGTCACGATTTCAATCAATCCGGAGCTCGTGCGACGGCTGGTCGAATCGCTGGAGGAGGAGGACGCTGACGTCCTCGCCGCCATCGAGAGCGACGATCCGAATGCTGAGATTCCGGCCTACGCGTTAATCACCGCCGCCACCCGGCAGCGCCAACTCACCGTGCCCGACGTGCCCAAGCGCGGCCTGATGGCGGCCGACGAGTGGCGCGTCGAGGGCGCCATCCACATGGGCGACACGCTCACGATTACGCCGCGTATCGCCGAAATCCAAGAGCGCATCGGCGGGCGCGTCGGCCATTCGCTCTTCGTCCATCATGAATGGGTCTACGAGAACCAGCACGGCGAAGTCGTCGCCCGCGTCCGGCGCACCACAGCGCACTTCAAAGACAAGCACAGCGGGGAATAACGATGCCGCTCAGCTTCGACAGCGTCCACGAGGGCGACGATCTCCCGCAGGCCAAACGCACGCCCACCACCCTCCGGGTCATGCAGTTCATGGGCGCCTCTTGGATGTGGGGCCAGCAGTTCTTCGACGCTGAGACGGCCGAAAAGATGGGCCTCCCGGCGCCGATCATTCCCGGCGTCATGAAGCAGGCCTATCTCGACCAATACCTGCGTAAGTGGCTCGACGGCGGCGGCCGCATCAGCCGGCTCCAGCTCTCGCATCGACGGCCGGATGTGCACAACGTCGAAATGACGATCGGGGGCGCCGTCACACGCACCTACGAGGAGGACGGGGCAAACAAAGCCGACCTCGAGATCTTCATCGACAACCCCGCCGGGGAACGCTCGGTGCGCGGCGCTGCCACGGTCGTCTTCGACTAGGCCCGCGCTGGCGCCGGCCGCGCCTCGATCGGATAGCTCAGTCCCATGCCGCTTGATTACGACTCCATTGCCGAAGACGATTCGCTGCCGACAGTGCAGCGCCGGACGAGCAAGCTGCGCATCTTGCAGTTCGTCGGCGCCGGCTGGATGTGGGATCCGGCCTTCTTCTGGGACCCCGAGTCGGCGGCCGATACTGGGCTGGCCGGCCCGATATTGCCCGGCCCCTACAAGCACGCGCTGGTCCAGCAATACTTGATGCACTGGCTGGGCAGCATCAGCAGCTTGCGGCGCGTCCAGGTTTCACACCGACGCCCGGACCTGCACAGCAGCGAACTGACCTTCGGCGGCACGATCACACGCAAGTACGAAGAGGACGGTCACCGTCTCGCCGATGTCGAGGTCTTCATCGACCAGGAATCGGGCGAGCGCAGCGTCCGCGGCAGTGCCACCGTCGAGTTTTAGCGCCCCAGGCCCGTCCTGCGACCAGAGGCTCAGGATCCGCTGATCGTGAGCTGCGACATGCGGATCGTCGGCACCGCCGTGCCTCCGAACCACTGCAGGTCGTCGCCGACCGCGTCGATCGAGCGCAGCATGTCGGGCAGCGAGCCGGAGACATTGATCTCGGTCACCGGCTCCGCCAGTTGGCCGTCGCGAATCCAGATCCCCGCCGCCCCGCGCGAGAAGTCGCCCGTGACCAGGTTGATCCCAAAGCCCATCGCCGTCGTCATGTAGAGCCCATCCTTCACGCTGGCGATGATCTCTTCTGGGGGCGTCGAGCCCGGTTCGACCAGCAGGTTGCCCGTGCCGATCGCCGGCAAGCTGCTGATCGAGCGCGTGGCCGACCCGGTTGAGCGTTCAGCGGTGCGGCGTGCGTTGTACGTGTCGAACAGGAACCCGCGGAAGGTCCCCGCCTCGAACAACGTATTGCGGCGTGTGCCGATCCCCTCGCCGTCGAACGGCCGCGACCCGAGACGACTCGGCAGCGTCGGGTCATCGGTCAGCGTGAACAACTCCGAGGCCACCTGTTCGCCCACGAGATCGGCCAGGAACGTGCTGCGCTGGAAGTACTCTTCACCGTTCGCCGCTCGAGCCAAGATCCCCGCGAAGCCCGCCACCAGCCTCGGCTCCCAGACGACCGGAACCTGTGTCGTCTCATGCTTCGCCGCCCCGAGTTGGCGTAGCGCCCGAGCTGCGGCTTCACGCCCGATCGCCGCGGGGTCCTCCATGCGATGGAGTTGGCGCTCCGCCGTGTACCACTGGTCGTTCTTCAGGCGCCCGTCCTCCTCGGCCGCCATGATCTCCACGGACAGCGACGCCGACGTGCCGACATACGAAGCGCCAAACCCGTTCGTGTCGGCCAGCGCCACTTCCGAAATACGGCTGCCGAAGGTGGCGCCGTCGCTGTTGGTGATCCGCTCATCGGCGTCGAGCGCCGCCTGCTCGCAGGCCAGGGCGCGGTCGATTCGCTCCTGCATCGTCAGCGTCTCGATATTTTCGTCGTAGAGGCCCAGGGCGTCCGGCGTCCGCACCTGATCGGCCGGGTCGGCCAGGCCGGCGAACTCATCGGGCTGGGCCAGACCGGCCAGCTCCATCACGGTCGCGACCGTCTCGTCCAGCGCGCCATCGGAGATGTCCGAGGTCGACGCCACGGCCTGCCGCCCGTCGACGATCACCCGCACACCCGCGCCCAGCGAGGTCGCCTTGATCAGCTTCTCGAGTTCGCCCAGCCGCACGGTCGCGTCGGAGTTCGTGGTACGCATCGCGACGGCATCGGCCTGCGTCGCGCCGGCAGCCTTAGCCCGCTCGACGAGTTGTTCCGCAATCGCAAGGACCGGCTGCTCGCTCATCCCTGCACCTGGGTGCCGCCCACGGTCATCCCGGAGATCAACACCGTGGGAATACCGACACCCACCGGCACCGACTGACCATCCTTGCCGCAGGTCCAGCGCCCATCACTCAGCTCGAAGTCGTTCGCCACGCCGGTCACCTTGCTCATCGCGTCGGGCCCGTTTCCGATCAAGTTGACGTCGCGAATCGGCGCCGTGATCTGGCCGTTCTCGATCAGGTAGCCCTCGGTCACCGAGAAGACGAAGTCACCGTTCGTGATGTTGACCTGCCCGCCGGAGAACGACTTACAGTAGATCCCGTACTCGACGCGCCGCAGCAAATCCTCCGGGCTATCTTCGCCCGCCGTCATATACGTGTTCGTCATGCGCGGCATCGGATAGTGCTTGAATGACTCCCGACGTCCATTGCCACTGGGCTCGACTCCGAAGTGACGCGAGCTGATCTGATCCTGCATGTACGCCGCCAGGACGCCGTTCTCAATCAGCACGTTCTTGCGCGGGGCGTTGCCCTCGTCGTCGATGTTGATCGAGCCACGGCTGTTGAGGATGGTGGCGTCGTCGATCACCGTCACCAGCTCCGATGCGACCGACTGGCCGACGCGGTCCGAATAATTCGAAGTCTTTTTGCGGTTGAAGTCGGCCTCCAGGCCGTGTCCCACCGCCTCGTGCAGCAGGATCCCGGAATCGCCCGCGGCCAGCACCACAGGGAACGTCCCCGCCGGAGCCTCTTGCGCACCCTGCTGCAAGACCGACTGTCGCGCCGCCTCTTCCGCGATCGATTCCGGTGTCTGCGAATCGAAATACTCCATTCCCAACCGCCCGCCGCCGCCCCAACGGGCGACGCGACGCTCCCCCGCGTCGTCCGTCAGCACGCTGACGTTGAAGCGCATCAGCGGCTGGTAGTCCGCCACCAGCGTGCCGCTGCTCGTCGCGACGAGCACCCGCTTCTCGCTGTCCGCGAAGGACACGTCGACGCGGCCCACGCGCGGGTCGTACGCCCGTGCCGCCACGTCTGCGAGCCGAATCATGTCCACCTTGTCGGAGAGCGGCACCATCGTAGTTGGCATGGCGAGGGCGTAGCGATCCGCGTCGTAGGACGTCGCCGTCACATCCACCGGCACGACCGACCCATCGCCGGTGGCGATCTGGGCCGCGGTCTCTGCCGCCTTTCGCATCGCCTCCAACGAGAGATCCTCCGTGTAGGCGTAGCCGATCGCGTCACCGCGCACGACGCGAATGCCCACGCCCTGCGTGAGCGACGCCCTCGACGACTTGACCTGCTGGTCCTTAAAGTCGATGGCGCCCTGGCGGTGGTGCTCGAAAAACAGCTCGGCGAAGTCGCCGCCGCGGCCCAAGGCCCGCCCCAGTAGCGTCTCCATCACCGCTTCGTCGATACTGAAGCGGTCGTTGTAGAAGCGAATCACGTCCGCGCCGGTCTCCGGCATCGCGGCCCCCAAGTCCACACTACGGGCACGCAAGCCGGTCCGGCGCGCCTGGGGGTTCAGTCTATCGGGCCCAATCGATAGAGCACCGATCGAACGCAGTCGAGGGATACTGTCGGCAGCCGCAAGCGCACCGGAGAGGCCGCGACCCAACCTCATGCCGCCCCGCGCCCAACTGACCGCCGACGAAGCCGCCCGCCTCCCCGCCTTGCTGCGGGCTAGCCCCACCACGCGCGCGCCCTTCCCGCGCCAAGGGTCCAACGTTCAGCGCGTGCTCTGGGTGCTGGCGGCCTACGCCGCCGACGACGCGTTGTCGGCGAATCTCGTCACATGGCTGGTGTTCGACGAGGGCCCAAACGTCGAGCGAGAGACGATCAACGTCGCGCTCGAACAAGCGATCGAGGCGGGCTGGGTCGCACAGCGTGAGGGCTTCCAGCTCACCCCGAACGGCGTCAGGCAGGCGACGAACCCCGCACACTAGCGGCGCAGAGATACTCCGAACGCCTCTACAAGGACGAGTTGACGAAGCAAGATGGCAGGTGGCTCTTCACTAAGCGCACGGTCACTCTGGATGGCTGATCGCCGCAGCCAACCACCCAACAGTGGAGGAATTTACCTCGCGCGCGCGGCGCTCCGCGGCGCGAGCGGATACGTTCGGGTTTCTGCCCTGGGGGGGGAGGGCACGTGGGAGGCGCCGACGGGCGCCTCTCGTGCGTTTCGCGGCTACGGGTTCGCCTCGAGCACTCGCTTGAACCCTACCGGCACCTCCAGCGGCACGCCGATCTGAAGGAACTCACCGCGCAGCAAGCCGTTGAGAACCCGGATCGCGTCCACGCTGGTGTTGAAGTCGTCCGCGATGGCGAATAGCGAGTCTCCCGACCGCGGCGTGTACGTCGTCCGATCCCGCCAAAGTCGCAACGCGATCACGGGATCATCGGGCACGCCCACAAGTATCGCGGCGAGATCGTCATCGTCGACGCGGCCCACTCCCCCGGGGCCATCTTGAAGCAGTTTCTCCCTGACCGGCTCCAGCTCGGGCAGCGGCAGTTCAAAATTGAGCGGCACGATCAGCGTCTGGCCCAATACGACGAGATTGCCCTCCAGCCCGTTGTATTGCGCAACGGCCTCCGGTGTCGTGCCAAACTCGTCGGCGATAAAGGAGAGTGCATCGCCCTGGGCGACGCGATATTCGAGCAAAGTTGGCCAGTTGCGCAGCACGACGAGCGGCTCGTCGATCGGTGGTCCGCCGCCCTTCAAATCGATGTCGAATCCCGCTGGGATCTGCAAAACAGCGCCAATGAATAGCTCGCCTCCCTGGAGGTCGTTGAGAACGGCGATCGCCTCCGCGCTCGTCGCGAATTCGGCCGCGACGAGCGAAAGCGAATCGCCCGCCAAGATCGTGTAGGCCGCCACCGCGGTCCAGGCGCGCAGTGCGCCGATCGCCCCGTGCTGCTCAACCAGCGCAGCAAGCGACCCCTCGCCCGCGGGAGCACCCGCTCCCGCCCCGTCACTCTCCGAGGCTTCGGGCTCAACAACCACCTCGATCTCGCTGACCGCCTCGTCGGAACTCCCCCGCGCCTCACTGAGCCCCCTCATGAAGCCGGAGGGAATCTCAATCCGCTGGCCTTCGAAGATCTCATCGTTGGGGAAGCCGTTGTAGACGACGATCGCCTCCACGGTGGTGTCGTAGGCCAGAGCAAGAGCCGACAGCGTGTCTCCCGACCGTACGTCGTAGAGCGCGACGCGGGACCACCCGCGCAACGCTTCCAGCGCTGTCGGCTCGGAACCGCCGGCCGTCGCCGCGGCGGCCTGCGAACCAGGGTCTTGGCCGTCCTCCCGCAGCGACGAAGCCAGGCCGTCTTCATCAACGAGCAGGCCGGTCGTCGTCGCCGTGACCGAGGCCGCTCGCGAGGGTGGATCATCGTCGGTCAGCAATGCAAGTCCCGCACCGAGTAGCGCCGGCATCAGCACAGCAAAGGCCACGAGACTGACGACCTGCCGCGTCTCAAAGCGGGGCAGCCTCATCCCCGGGCGAGGAGGGCGGCTGACCTCATCGCGGTAGAGCGGGCAGCGCGCGTAGCCGGCCGACAAGCAGAAGCGCTCTTGCACCCGTGCGATCACCGTTGCCGGCGGTAGCACTTTGAAGCAGGCATGCGACTCGTGCGCGAAGGACGCGCTTGTCGAGGGGTCGTGTTCCAGGTGAAGGAAAGGGCAGACCGCCACCGTTGTGGCAGCTGAACCCGGAGCCGTCCTGGCCGCGTCGTCGATTTCTGCCATCGTTGCCGCGCTCAGCGAGCCATTCCGTAAAGGTCCAGTCACCCCACCCACGCGAGCATACCGGGCCGCTCTGGCGCGTGCCGAAACGCGCCGCACCCTCCCCGTCCGCCACCCGCTTGTCGGCGGACGGGCGGGCGGGGTACAGTATCCGGCGCGTCTGCCTTGGTCGGCGCACTCCATAAGGTGGTGCCTGGCGGGGCTGCTGGACGGGCGAGTCTTCTGACACTCGCGCGCAGATCCTTCGTGGCCCTCGTGTTGGCCGGGCTGTTGCTCGGTGGCGCGACGCTGCCCGCCGTTCACCCAGCGTCGGCTGAGCCGTACCAGGTCAAGCCCGGCGACTCCCTCTCCCTCATCGCCGAGCAATACGGCATTACACAGGGCGTCATCCTGGCGCTCAACCCGAATCTCGTCTCGCCGGATCGCCTCGTCAGCGGCCAGCTGATCGACCTGCCCGACAACGCCGTCTACCTGCCCTCTCTGACCCGCGTGAGCCATACGGTCCAGCCCGGGGACACGCTCAGCGCGATCTCCGTGTTCTACGAGGTCTCGATCGGCAATCTCCTGGCGCTGAACCCGCAGGTCAACCTCGACGTGCTCTGGATCGGCACAGAGCTGCTGATCCGCGACGACTTCGCGCAGGCCGTCACCGACCTGCCAAGCGCCACCGATCCGGCCGAGCCGGAGCCTGCCTCCGGCTCGACGACCGCCGAACCAACGACCACCCCCAGCGGCCCTTCGATCGGTGGGCTGCCCGTAACAGCCTATCGAGTCGAGTCCGGTGACACCTTCACCCAAATCGCCCGGGCCTTCGGTACAACGGTCGAGACGCTGATCGTCTTCAATCCGTCGATCCGGCCCGATCAGCTTTTCATCGACGCCATTCTCTGGGTTCCAAAACAGCCGGGATCGCTGGAGCCCATTGCTGCCAGGCCGTCGCCCGACGCGCTAATCGAACTGCCCACGATCCCCTACATCGTCGTCGCGGGTGACTCCGCGACCGCCATCGCTCGGCGAAACGACTTGACCCTGGAGCAGCTCCGCCGGCTGAACGACGACCTGGATCTCAACCTCATCTTCGTCGGACAGATCCTGCTGGTGCCGGGCCAGGCCGACCAGGTCCTGAGCACTGTTGACGCACACGACGCCGTCGTCGGCGGCCCGGGCATCCGTCCTCAGCCGAGCGAAGGCGTCGAGCTACAGGAATTCACGATCTACACCGTGCGGCCGGGCGACTCCGGCTACGCGCTGGCCGCAGCATTCGAGCTGGAGTTGCCCCAACTCGCCTCGCTCAATCCGGGGATCAACTTCGGCTCGCTGCTCATCGGCCAATCGCTGATCGTTCCCAAAATCGACATCCCGCCTCCACCACCCGGCACCGCCCCGGCAGGAGCCGCGCCGGCCAACGTCTACACGGTCATCCCCGGCGATAATCTCTCCGCCATCGCGCAGCGTTTTGAGACCAGCACCAGCACGATCGTCGAGCTCAACTCCGGGCTCGACCCGAACCTGCTGCGTGTCGATCAGGAGCTGCGCCTGCCGGGCACGATTCCGCTACCGGTCGTGGCGCGCGCCGTCACGCTGGACTTCTCCGGCGGACTCGAACGGGTCGCGGCGGACCTGGGCGTATTGCCGCACACGCTGCTCGCCAACAATCCTGCGCTGGGAAGCTGGGTCACGGCCGGGACGACACTCCAAGTCCCGCTCCGCGAAGGCGTCCTGATCACGGTCCAACCTGGCGACACCCTGCTTGCGATCGCCCAGCAGTTCGGATCCAGTCTCGAGCGGCTGGCGAGCGACCCTCTGACCGGCGTCATCGGGCCCAACCAGCTCGTCATCGGACAACAGCTGGCGATCCCCATCGCCGTGCCGCAATTCGCCTGGCCCTTCTTCGACGGCATAGTCACCGACGGCTTTGGTCTCTGCCGCACGGCGGACTGCGGCGTCACGCATCGCGGCGTCGATCTCAGCCGCGGCCTCGGCTCGTCGGTCGGCGTCATCGCCGATGGCACCGTCACCTTCGTCGGCGGCTCCTACTGCTGCGGTCTCGGCTTCCACGTCAAAGTCGCCCACGCCAACGGCTTTGAGAGCCTCTACGGGCACCTCAACGGCTCGCCTCCGGTCCTGTTCGGGCAGACAGTCTCGCGCGGCGACATCATCGGTTACGTCGGCACGACCGGGTTCAGCACCGGGCCGCACCTCCACCTGGAGCTGCAGCACAACGAGTGGTTCCTGAACGCCCTCAACTACCTGCCCTGAGCGCTAGCGGTTAGCCGTCTTGATCTCGTAAATCACGTGGCGCAGCGGCTGCACGTCGGGCCGACCGTAGATCGACTGCGCCAACTCCCGGTACGCCGCACCCGCGCGGAAGCAGGGCTGCGCCCGCACGGCCGATCCATCGATGCGCGCCGCCGTCGCCAGCGCGGCAAATACCGCTCCGGCCCCATCGCCCGCCTCGTTCAACACGTCGACGGCGCGCTCCCCCCGCACGACCAGGCCGCCGATCTGCTCCGCATCCAACCCACCCTCGACGGCCAGCGCGGCGAGTCGTCGGCCTTGCTCCAGCAGGACCGACGGGTCGTGCTGATCCAGCGCGAACGCCTCCCGCACCGCGGCGGTGGCCTCCGGCATGCGACGCACGCGGGCTGCCCCGACGAAGCGGGCCAGCAGTCGCGTGGTGCTGGGCGGCTCGTCGACCAGGTGGCAGAGCGCGGGTCCGATGCCCCAGATAAACGCCTTGGCCACTTCGGCGCCCTCTTGCGACTTCTCATAGGCGTCCAAGCGCTCCAGCGCGCCCCCCAACAACCGCTCGATGCGGCGCCTGCGCTCCTCCGGGCTGAAGTAGTCGTCGCGCAGGGCGATCAGCACATCCCGCACCACCTGATCCAGCGTCAATAGTGGGCGCAGCGTCGCCAAGCGGTGGGCTGTGACCTCATCCGCGAAGACCCTGGCCTGTTCGAACAGGTATCCGTCGCTCAACCAATCGACGCGCACCGGCGTTTCATCGATCGCCTCGAGTGAACCCAGCGTGTATTCCGGCTCCTCGGCGTGGACGAACGCGACCAGTTGCAGGACCGACCCCGGGTAGACATCGGCCTGGGCGTAGTCGCCCGCGACGCCGACGAACCGCAGCCCCTCACGACGCCGGCGCAGCTTGCCCGCGATCTGCTTCGCACGTTCTTCCCAGTCGTCGAGCGGCTGCCAGTTGACCGGCTGCCCGTTGATCATGTCGCTCATCTGAACAAGCCTCACAGGGCCCCGGACGGCGACAGCAGAGTCATCGCGATCCACCCAGCCCGGACGAACATTACCCCCCTCCAAGAACCCCACCCCACCGCAACGGCGCGACTAAAACCCCTTGTAGGCGTTGGCGATTGGGAAGCGGCGCTCGCGTCCGAAAGCGCGCGGCGTGATCTTCAGACCCGGCGCGGCCTGGCGGCGCTTGTATTCGGAGTTCGTCACCAACGACATCACCCGACGCACTTCCGCCTCGTCGTAGCCCATCGCCACAATCTCATCCAGCGTGCGGTCGTCCTCGACGAAGGCCTCCAGGATCGGGTCCAGCCGCGCGTACGGCATCAGCGACTCTTCATCGAGCTGGTCCGGGCGCAGCTCGGCTGAGGGCGGCTTGTCGATCACGGAGGCCGGAATCAGCTCGCGCCCGGCTCGCTCATTCACGTAGCGCGACAGCTCGTAGACCGTCGTCTTCGGCACGTCCTGAATCACCGCCAGCCCGCCGGTCATGTCGCCGTAGAGGGTGGTATAGCCCGTCGCCGACTCACTCTTGTTGCTCGTCGTCAGGACCAGCGAACCAAATTTGTTCGACATTGCCATCATCAGCATGCCGCGGATCCGCGCCTGCAGGTTCTCCTCCGCCGTGTCGGGCTCCAGCCCTGCGAAGGGGCCGCTCAGTGCGTCCAGGAAGGAGACGAACATCGGTTCGATCGGCACCGTCATCAGCGTGAAGCCCAAGTTGTCGGCCAGCGCCTGCGCATCGGCCACGCTGCCCTCCGACGAGTAGCGCGAGGGCATCGAGATGCAAGTCACGTTCTCCGCACCCAGCGCGTCGACCGCCACAGCCACCGTCAGCGTGGAGTCGATTCCCCCCGAGAGTGCGATGATCACCTGCTCAAAGCCGGTCTTGCGAACGTAGTCGTGTGTGCCGAGCACCAACGCGTCGTAGATCGCGGCGACGACCGGCGGCTCGTCCGTCACCACGGGTGGGTCGATCGGGGGCGGTTCGCCCGCCGCCGACTGCGAGACCTCGATGATCGGGGTGGGCTCCAGCGGCAGGCGGCGCCGACGCGGGTCGTGCAAACGCACCTGCGTCACGAATTCAACATCGAGGTCGGCTACCAGCAACGTGTCCTCAAACATCGGGGCGCGCGCCAGCAAATCGCCACGCGGGTCGTGGATCATGCTGTCGCCCGGGAAGACCAGCGCGTCTTGCCCGCCAATCATGTTGCAGTAGCAGACGATGACCGCGTTATCGGAGGCCCGCGTCGAAAGCATCTTCTCGCGTTGCGCCATCTTGCCGCCGTAGAACGGCGAGCCGTTGATGTTGACGATCACTTCCGCCCCGGCCAGCGTTTGCTCCTGCGCCGGTCCGGAAGAGTACCAGATGTCCTCGCAGATGTTGACGCCGACCAGCACACCGGCGATGTCGAAGACGGGCGCCTCCGTGCCGGGCCGGAAATAGCGCGCCTCATCGAAAACGCCGTAGTTGGGTAGGTAATGCTTGTGGTATCGCCCGCGCACCTCGCCCTCCGCGATCAGCGCGGCGGCGTTGAATGGATCATGTTCGTAATCCACGAAACCAACCACGGCCGCCACGTGCTTACCCCGCGTGTAGGCGGCCAATTCGTCGAGCGCGTCGAGGTTGTCCTGCACGAAGCGCCGTCGCATCACCAGATCTTCGGGGGGATAGCCGGTCAGCACCAGCTCCGGAAAGGCCACCAAATCCGCGCCAACCGACTCCGCCCGATCGATCCGCTCACGGATCGCGGCGGCGTTGCCCGCAATGTCGCCGACGGCGGGATTCATCTGCGCCAGAACAACACGGAATTGCCGCATGAAAATTCCCTTATTCGGTCCCTCTCTTGATAGTCTGGGACTTAGTGTCAAATGTACACGAAGTCGCCCGACGCCTCTAGCTACGCGCTGCTTGGGCTCGCCCGGCGACGGAGGCGACGATAAACTCAATCCTTGTCCAACCAGATGGCTACGAACCTAACCTCCAGCGCACTATCCGCAATCTCCCTGGCTGAGGTGACCTACCTCCACCCCGGAGAGCGCGGCGTGCGCGAGCTCAGCCTAACGCTCGATCCCGGTGGCGTCCTCGCCCTCCTGGGACCGAACGGATCGGGCAAAAGCACCATCCTCAGCTTGGTGGCCGGCTTCCGCGCGCCGCAGCAAGGCAACGTGCGCGTGCTGGGATCTAGCGTCGACCCCGAACTGCGACGCCGTATCGGCATGGTCTTCCAGGAGAGCAGCCTCGACGAGCTGATGTCGGTCCGCGAGACGCTCTGGCTGCACGGACGCCTCTTCGGCCTCGGCGGCCGCGACTTGCGCGACCGAATCGACGAGCTACTTGAGCTGATCGGGCTCGCGGACCGCGGCAACGACCGCGTCGAGATCCTCTCCGGCGGCCTCAAACGACGCGTGGAACTGGCCCGCGCCATCCTGCACCAGCCAGACCTAATCCTGCTCGACGAACCGACGCTCGGACTCGACCCCGACTCCAAAGCGCGGCTGTGGGAGACCCTGCTGGCGGTCAACGCCGAGGGTGCCTCAATTTTGCTTGCCACCAACGATGTTGCGGAGGCGGAACGCTACGGCCGCCACGTCGCCTTCCTCGACAACGGACGTCTGATCGCCTCCGGCGTCGCCTCCGAGCTCAAGCGCGACCTGCGACGCGACTCGGTCGAGGTCGATTGGCCGGGCGCGCCCGATGACCTCGACGCCACGCTGGCTGCCTGGCCCGGCGTCGGCGGCGTCACCACCGTGCCGCCGCTCGTGCACGCCACCGTCGACGACGCTTCGGTCTTCGTGCCCAGCCTGTTCGAGATCGCGGGCGGCGCGATCAAGGGCATCCGCATCCGCGAGTCCACCCTGGAGGATGCGTACTTTCGCCTCGTCGGCCAGACGCTCAATGACACGACGACCGGCGCAACCCAGTCCGCATCCGCAACACCAGCCGATCCTTCCCCAGCCTCGCAGGCCCAAATATGAGCGCGCTGGCGGGCGGGGCCATCGCCTCCTGGGCGTTGCTGGAACGTGACGTGCGCGCCTTCCTGCGGGCGCGCTCGCAACTGTACTCGTCCGTCTTGCTGCCGCTGATGCTGCTGGCCATTCTCGGCACCGGCGTCTCCGACGGTCTCAATCCCACCTCCGCCGTGATCCGCGACGGCGACTACGTCTCTTATCTCTCCCCCGGCATGATCGCCCTCACCGCCCTCTTCTCGTCGACGTTCTCCTCCGCCTCCTTCTACCGCGACCGTGACAGCGGGATGCTGCGCACCTTGCTCGCCTCGCCGCACGGTGTGCGCACGATCCTGTTTGGCAAGTCGCTCGCCGCCGTCGCCATCGGCTCAATGCAGGCGTTCCTGATCCTGGCCGTGGCGGCCGTCATTCCGGGCATCGACCTGGCCTGGCAATTCGGCTGGCTGGGCGGCGTCGCCATGGTCGTGGCCGGCATCCTGGCGATGAACTTCCTGCTCTCGGGCATCGCGCTGCTCGTCGCGACGCGCATCCGCACGATGCAGGGCTTCCATCTCGTCATGAACCTGGTCCTCTTCCCGCTCTTCTTCCTCTCCGGCGCCTTCTTCCCGCTCGACTCGCTGCCCGACTGGCTGCGCGTGCTGGGCCTCGCCAACCCCCTCACCTACCCCGTCGATCTGATGCAGACCGCCTCCTACGCCGCCAGCAACGACGGCTTCATCGGCCCCGCGATCGACTTCGCGGTCCTGGGCGGGCTGGCGCTGCTCATCTTCAGCCTCGGACTGCGACGAGCGCCGCTCGCAACGTGAGACGTCTCGCGGCTCTCGCTCTGCTCGCGGGCGCACTCGCGTTAGCGGCCTGTAGCGGCGGCAGCAACGCTGGCGGCCCCTTTGTCGCCACCGACTCCGACGCGCCCTTCATTCCCGTCCTCGTCTCCAGCGACACGGCCGTCGGCGATGTACGCCTGGTCCTGACCTTGGACGGCCGTGACGGACCGCCGTCCATCCCGCCCGACGCGTTGCTCGCCGTGCGCCTGCTCGACGTCATCCCCAACGGATTCCGCTTCCGCTCGCAGGCCGAACCCGAACGCGTACCGGGACCAGACATCGAGTACCTGGTCGCCGAGGTGAATTTCGACCACGCGGGCTTCTGGGCGATCGAAGTCGTCGCGACGCTGGCCGACGGGGAGCGACTAGCCAGCGGACGGCTTGCGATCCAGATCGACGACGAGCCAGACGGGCTGCGGCCCGGCAACCGCGCGATCCCGTCGGCGACCGGGACGGAACCCGACGCCCCGCTGCGGGCCGTTTCGATCGACGATGCCCTCGCCCGTGGGGAAGCGTTCGTCGTCGTCTTCGCCACGCTCGAGGCCTGCCCGCGGGGCGCCCTCTGCATGCGAGCGGTCGCCCAAGTGGCGCGGCTCAGCGCGGAAATCGGTGTGATCGGCATCCAGGTCGCTCCGGTCGAGCTCGATGCGGACGGTGGGCTGCTGCCGAGCCCGAGCGGCGTCTTGAACGACTGGCAACTGGCCAGCGACCCGTGGATCTTCGTCGTCGACGGCGCTGGTGTGATCGTGCGCTCGCTGGAGCTGATCGTCTCCGACACAGCACTGCACGATGCGCTGGACGAAGTCTCCGGCAGCTAGCCGACGAGCACGTCGAGCGCGACCGCCGCGAACAGCGTCGTCAGGTAGATCAGGGAGAAGAAGAACAGCCGCATGGGGAGGATCACGCCCCGCGCCAGCCGCCAGGCTTGCACCACGAACGCGACGCCCAGCAGAAGTGCCGCGCCCAGATAGATCTCGCCCAGGTCGCCCGTCGCATAGAGCAGCAGCGAGGAGACAGCGAGCAGCACAGCGTAGATGAGTGTCTGTCGGTGCGTCTCTCGCTCGCCGCGAACGACGGGAAGCATCGGGATGCGGGCCGCTGCGTATTCGTCCTTGTAGTGCAAGGCGAGGGCCCAGAAGTGAGGCGGCTGCCAGAGGAAGACTGTCAGGAACAGCCCCAGTGCACCAACGTCCAGTCCTCCAGTCACGGCGGCCCAGCCAACCAGCGGAGGAGCCGCGCCGGCCACCCCGCCGATGACCGTGTTGTGCACCGTCGAGCGCTTGAGCCAGACCGTGTAGATCAGCACGTAGAAGGCGATCGTGGCCAGGGCGAGCAACGCCGCCAGCCAATTCACCGTCAACAGCAACTGCACGCCGCCCACCGCGGAGAGCAGCAAGCCCCAAAGGAGTGCATGGCGCGGAGCGATCTTCCCAGCCGGGATCGGCCGCTGCGCGGTGCGCGCCATGATGCCGTCGATCTCGCGGTCGTACCACTGGTTGATGACTTGGGCACCGCCCCCGGTTAGAGCGCCGCCCAGCAGCACGAGAGCGATTAGATCGAGGCCGGGCCAGCCGCCTTCCGCCAAGATCATGGCGGGGACCGCGATCACGAGCAGTTCCAGCACGATGCCGGGTTTGGTCAGCGCGATGTAAGCCCGTGCAGTGTCGACCAGGCCCAGTCCGGGTTGGCGCAGTCGCTCGGCCAGCGCAGCCGGCGTCGCTGCCCCGGCCGGGACCGACGTTGGGATCTGTCGCGCCACGGCGGCCGGACCTGCGGGCAGTTTGATGGAACGGCTAGTCACCTGGCTGGCTCTCCCTTACCGAGAGGCGATCCGGGAAGAACGCGGGTAGCGCCATGCGGCGCGTCATCGACGGGAACCAGGCCGCACCGTAGACCAAGAGCCCCACGACGAGTACGACCGTGACCCAGGTTAGCGCCCCTACCGTCAGGTGCACGACACGCGACCAATCGGCCAGTGTCGTCCATTGCGTCGCCGCCCCCAGCAGGCCCTGAGCGATGAACAACAGCAGCAGCAACGAAACAAGCTGATAGGCCCCGGGCTGTGAGCGTCGCTCTCGCAGCGCCACGACCCAGAAGCCCAACACGATCAAGCCCACGACCACCGCCATGAGGCGGTGCGAGACCTGAACGCCGGCGTTGCGCCCCTCCGGAAAGAGCGCGCCATTGCACAGCGGCCACTCCGCATTGCAGTAGAACGCTGCCTCGGTGCCCGAAACGTAGCCGCCGAGCACCATCAGCGCGAGCAGCCCGACCATCGACGCCAACGACCAGCGCACCAGTCGCGGCGACGGCCTGGGAAGGGAGAGGCGCTGCGGCGTAGACGTGCCCGCCCCAGCGCTGACGTGCGAGAACGTCGCCAGCCAGGCGGCGGTCAACAACAAAATGATGATCAGCGCGACGCTGAGATGGGAGGCGACGATACCGGCGTCGAGATCCTGCGTGACCGTCAAGCCTCCCAGCACAACCTGGATCGCCAAGGCAACCAGCCCGAGTGAGGCGGGCAGGACCACCCAGCGTCGATCGCGATGCCGCATCCAGGCCCCCGCCACAAAGGCGAGGATGATGAGACCCATCACGCTAGCGACGAGCCGGTGCGTCCACTCCAGGTAGACCTGGAAGCTTTCGAAGATCTGGCCCTCGCTGACGTAGGGGCCACCCGGGAATAGCTCCCCGTAGCAGAGTGGCCAGTCGGGACAGGCGAGCCCAGAGTCGGTCACGCGCACGGTCCCACCCAACACGACCAGGCCCAGAATCCCCACGATCGTGACCAGCCCAAGTCGCTGGTAGCCCGTCAAGCTGGCGAGAGACCGCATGCGTTCCCATTCGGTTGGCTCAAGCCACGAGGGCAGCGGGGTCAGTACAAGCCGTCGCTGCTTTGGCTGGCGGGACCGTGCCAGAGCCCCACAAATACCTAAGCATTGCGCAGACCTTCTGTCGTGCCCTCAGCGCCTGAATCCGCTGATCGTTCCTCCAGCTCGCGAACCAGATTCATCTGGCGGCCACGGAACCCCTCGTGGTCCGCCCAAAAGTAGGTTGTCACAAGCACGGCAATGGCCAGCATCATCGTGCCGGGCACCCACATCACACCCCCGCCGATCTGTTGGTCCAGCAACACGTCAGGTCCCCAGTCACGCACCGCGGCCAGCCGTTCATACGTCTTGTACAGGGCGTCGCCTTCTGTCGTAATGACCAGCGCCAGTCCCAGATTCTGGATCATGGCCAGGATCAGAATCGCGATGCGGGTCCCGTAGGCAGGGCGCAAGCGGGTGGCGTCCACCGCCACGATCAGCCACCAGAAGAGCAACGCGCCGCCCAGGAATGCGCCGTGCTCGAAAAAGTGCAGCGGCTCGGAGCCGATCGCCGCGTCGTAGAGCGTGGGGATGTGCCAGATCCAGATCGAACCCACGAAGAGGGTTAGCGCGATAGCGGGATGCGTCAGGAAGAGGACCAGGCGCGAGTTGAGCAGCGGCACCAGATACGTCGCGCGAACCCGGGGGGAGGCCGCGCGCAACGCCAGCGTGGCGGGCGCGCCCAGCAGCAGCAGCGGCGCGATCAGCATTACCAGAATCATGTGCTGGACCATGTGGACCCAGAACAGATCGTCGGAGTACGCGTCGATCGGGGAGACCAGCGTGATCAGCAAGAGCACAATGCCCGCCCCGAAGGCCCAGACGTGCCAGGTGGGGAAGTGGAAGTGGGGCGAATCGCGTCGTACGCGGCGGAACGCCCAGCCGTAGAGCCCCGCGACCAGCAGCATCAGCACGACGCCGGGTGCGTCGAACGACCAGGAGCTCATGACCGTGCCCAATGCCCCGCTCTCGGCGGAAATGCCCTCGTGCGCTGCGGCAACAGCGGGCATGGCAATGCTCGTCAGCCCCGCAACGAGCGCCACCGAACCAACGAGGAGAACTCTGCGTCGTCTCATCGTCCCACCACGACTACCGCACGGAGCAGGGCTTCACGATCCGGCCCGCCAACAATCGACGACCCTTCGCGCAGCCCACCACGCGCACATTCCGGTCTGAGCCTATCGAGAAACCACCGGCTCCGCCTACGGGATGGACCAAGGGTCTTAGATGGAGACGAAGACGAGCGCGAAGAGCGCGACCCAGACGAGACCGACGAAGTGCCAGTACATCGTGGCCGCTTCCACGGCAGTGTTGCGCTCCGCGTCGAATTGGCCGATCAGCGAGCGCAGGAAGACCAGTCCGTTGAACAGCACGCCACCCAGCACGTGGGCACCGTGGAAGCCCGTCAGCAGGTAGAAGGTAGCGGCGTACGCTCCATCGCCGATCCCGAAGTCGGCGTTCTTCCACTCGATGCCCTGATTGATCAAGAACGCGATCCCGATCACGAAGACCAAGCCGCTGGCAATGCTGAGCGCGCGTCGACGGCCGGTGCGGATGGCGAAGGCGGCGTACTGCATCGGGATGCTGCTCGCGACCAGCAGGATCGTGAAGAGAACCGGGCGGAATTCCGCTCCGAGCACCTCGCCGCCGTTCGTTGGCTCCCAGATCAGCGCGTCCTCGCGCAGCGCCAGATAGGCGGCGATCAGCCCCGCGAAGAACATCACCTCCGAGAAGAGGAAGAAGACCATCCCCCAGAGCGCGTTCGACATCGGCTCTTCGCCTACGAAGAAGCTCTTGATCGGGTGAACCGGCTTGCGAGCGGGTGTTGACCGGGCCATGACTAGCCCTTCATCCGCGCGGCGGGATCGGGCGCGGTTGCGCCCCCACTGCCGTGTCCGCCCGCGTCGGGCTGCTTGTCAGCCCAGCGCTTGTCGAAGAGGGGACGCTCCGAAGTCACGTACGGAATCTCGTCGAAGTTGTGCGCCGGCGGCGGGGAGGTCGTCGCCCACTCCAACGTGTTCGCCTCCCAGGGATCGTTCTTGTCCGTCTTCTCGCCCCAGCGCATTGAATGGACCACGTTGAAGAGGAAGATCAACATGCCGATCGCGGAGATGAACGCGCCGATCGTGGAGATCATGTTCAGCGTTTCCCAACCGCCGTTGGCCGCGTAGTCGTTGATCCGGCGCGGCATTCCGTCGAGGCCCAGCATCAGTTGCGGCCAGAAAATGATGTTGACGCCGATGAACGTGGTCCAGAAGTGAATCTTGCCCAGCGACTCGTTCATGAAGCGGCCGAACATCTTGGGGAACCAGAAGTAGGCCCCCGCGAAGATGCCAAAGGTCGAGCCGATCGACATCGTGTAGTGGAAGTGCGAAACGACGAAGTACGTGTCGTGCAGGGCGAAGTCGACGGGCACGGCGGCAAAGAAGATGCCGGTGATCCCCCCGATGAGGAAGAGCGAGAGGAAGCCGATCGCGAACAGCATCGCCGAGCTGTACTGAATCGAGCCTTTGTACATGGTCCCGATCCAGTTGAACATCTTCACCCCGGTCGGCACGCCGATCAGGAACGTCGCGGCCATGAAGAAGGGCAAGAACACCCCGCCTGTGGTGAACATGTGATGGGCCCAGACGATGAACCCCAGCAGCCCAATCCCAAGCAGCGCCAGAACCATGGAACGGTAGCCGAAGATCGGCTTTCGACTGAAGACGCTGATCACTTCCGAGACGATGCCCATGGAGGGCAAAACCATGATGTAGACGGCGGGGTGCGAGTAGAACCAGAACAGGTTCTGCCAGAGGATCGCCTGCCCGCCGGCGTTGGGGTCGAAGATGACCCCACCCGCGCCGTTGCGGTCCGCGAACATCATAATCAACGCAGCGGCGAGCACGGGCGTCGCCAGTACCACCAGGAAGGCCGTCACCAGCGTCGCCCAGGCGAACATCGGCATGCGAAACATCGTCATACCGGGCGCGCGCATTTTCAGGATCGTGACGATGAAGTTGACGCCACCCACCGTGGACCCGGTGCCCAGCAGGAGCACACCCACTAACCAGAGGTCCATCCCGACGCCGACGGGGTCGAGATTGCCCTGTAGACCGGGGATGCGCGGCTCTGAATTAGAGGCGATCGGTGTGTAGGCGGTCCAGCCCGCCGCGGCGGAGCCACCGTCGAAGAGGAAGCTCGACGCGATCAACAGGCCGGCCAAAGCGAAGAGCCAGAAGGAGAGGGCGTTGATGCGCGGGAACGCCATGTCCAACGCGCCGATCGAAAGCGGGACGGCGTAGTTCATGAAGCCCTGCGCTATAGGGATCAGGAACAGAAAGATCATGATGCTGCCGTGCATCGTGAAGATCTGGTTGTAGGTGTCGGCGCTGATGATGGTGCCGGTCTCCGCCAGCTCCGTCCGAATCACCAGCGAGAAGGCCATCCCTACTGTGCCGAAGATCCCGGCGGTCACCAGGTACATGATGCCGATCTTCTTGTGATCGACCGTCGTCACCCAAGACAGAATCGCTTCGTAGGCCCGCAAGACGGGAGGGCCGCTGGCGTACGTGCCCGCTACCGCTGCCATTGCAGATCCCCTCGCTGTGCTTCCCTACTCCGCATCCGCCCCAACTCCAAACTGCGTAGATGGCTCATGGTGTTCCCTCACCCGGCACGATCGTGTCCGGCAAGGGCAGAGTCTGCAGCCAGGCGTAGATGTCGGCCACCTCCGCGTCCGAGACCCGATCCGCGGGGAAGGCCGGCATGGCGTCGCGCGGGCTGCGGTACTGGCCGATCACTTGGTCCAGCGAGAAGCCAGTGCTGGCAATCGTCGGGCCGATCCCGCCTTCGCCGTTGTCGCCGTGGCAAACGGAGCAGCCGTTGGCAAAGAACAGCTCCTGGCCACGCGCGGCGTTCGGTTCGTTGGTCGCCGGCCCATCCGCAGGCGTGTCGTCCGCGTCATCGTCCGACGGCGGGGGCGCCTCCCCGGGCCGCTTCGCGTTGGCGGTCTCTGCCAACCAAAGATCGAAGTCGTCAGGTTCCAGCGCCACAACCGTAAACAGCATGCGCGCGTGATTGAGGCCGCAGAACTCGGCGCACTGCGATTCGTAGATGCCCGCCTCCGTGACGTTCACCCACATCGTGTTGAGGCGGCCGGGCACCGCGTCGATTTTGAACAGGAACTGCGGTGTGTAGAAAGCGTGCAGCACATCGATGCTGAGGATGTTGAACCGAATCTTGATGTCCGTCGGCACCGTCAGTACGGGCACGCCGATTGTCTCCTGGCCGTCAGCCAGTCGTGTCTCTCGGCGGAACTCACGCCCGCTGAAGACCCAATAGATCGGCGCGTCGCGGAAGTGCGTTTGCGAGACCGTGCCGTTTGCCTGTCGTTGGACCGTGAGCGTGTTGCCGTTGATCTCCTGCACCAGGAGGTGCTCCTGATCGATGCGAATCACGCGCAGCGGCGCAGGAAGCGAGAGCAGCGGCCGAATCATGTCGACGTCGGCCACTTCGAGTTCAACATCGTCCAGGTGTTCGGTGAGCACGGAAACAGAGCTCGTCCCAATCGGCTCCGAATAGAAGAAGTCCCAAGCCCACTGCTGGGACCGGACATCGACTTGGATCGAGGCCTCGCCCTCGTCAGCGCCAGATGTGACGTCTTCGAGCACGATGAAGGAGTAGACGAAGAGTCCAATCACCATCATCAGCGGTATAGCGGTCCAGGCGATCTCCGCCGGGACACTGCCATGAATCTGCGGCGGCAACTCGTCCGGGCTGCGTCGCCGATAGCGGATCGCGACGAACACGATCATGATCTCAACGATGATGAAAACGGCGAAGCCAATGCCGAAGACGACGAAATAGAGCGTGCGGATGTCGTCGCCCTGACTGGACACGGCCTCCGGCAAGGCCGCCTGCGCGCCCACACCCTGCGTTGCCAGCAGGAACAAGCCCAGCAGAACGGAGCCAACGAGGCTGAGCCAGAATCCGCGAGACTGCCAGGGAATGGCCAGTGCCTGCATCCGATGCCCCGCCCCCCGCTCGACGATGCGCGTCGACCGCTTAAGCATGTTGTTCGTCGCCCCCACCAAGATGCCCACCGGCGGCGAAGTCGCGGATGTCCTCGCCCAGCCACTTGATCACGCCAACGAAGATCATCGCGCAGCCCGCTCCCAGTACCTCGGCGGGGAAGATAACGCCAAAGCCCGCAAGGATCATGCCCAGAGCCAAGAGAGCGGGCGCGATGCTGGGTGGAGGCATGTGGACGCCTGGCGGCAGTGTCGCGGCTGGCTCCGCTGGCTCGTCAGGAGCGGCATCATGGTCACCCTTGGCAAAGGTGGCAATGTCTTCCTTGAGCCAGAACAGCACCCCTAATACGGTCAGCGTCAGGCCTGCGCCCAGCAGTTCAGCCGGGAAGATCACGCCAAAGCCGCACAGCATCATCCCCAGCGCCATCAGCGCGGGGGCAATGCTGGGATCGGGCATGTGGACGCCTTCCGGCAGCGCGTGCTCTTCCGCCTCGACCGGCGCCTCAACGGCGGGTGCCGCCAGCGCCAGCAAGTCGCCGTCCGGGGACGGGGCCAGCGAGCCCAACTGAGCCGGGGCCGGCGTGCGGTAGGACTCCACGATGCGCTGGCGCGATGCCCGATAGATGCTGGGTCGGAGGGCGGGCGGCAGCAGTTTCGCGATACGGCCAAAGATGTCCGGCCCGCTATAGGCGTCCGAGACCTCCACGCCATACGCCGCCGTTTGGCGCCAGGTGCGCAGCCCGGCAAGGCTGACGTCGAAGTCGCGGCAAAGTCGTGCCGCGCGTCCCGCCTGCCCGGCCGGCACATAGAGGTAGAACGCGCCCGCCCGCGACAGCGGCGCCCAACGGTCGCGCGCTTCCTCTTCCGTCACCTCGTGGCGAAGCGCCACGATCGCCAGTGCCTGCACGAAGTGCCCGGGCTCCTCTGCGACGAGCACATCGGGGTAAATCCAGCCACCGCTCTTGAGCTCTACGCCCAACCGCGGCTGCGGAAAATTGACGAACGTCTGCCAGCTGGGATGGTCGGGGGACGGGTAAGCGAAGCGCTGCGTCGCGAGGTCGCTGATGACGCTTCCGCGCTTGGCTCGTTGGCTCTCGACGGTCGGCATCGACTCGCTCGTCCTCGCTCGTCTTGACTCGTCAACCAGGGGGGAGCGCTTCACACCGCACCCTGGCCGCTGGCCAAAGCGGTGCCCGGCCAGTGGGGCATCCCCCAAGGCATCCACAGTTTGGTCGATTGTGCACGCTGGCACAACCGTATCTTGGGCACGGATCGCGAGCGTAATAACGGGCGAGAAGATGGAGACGAAACCCGCCGCAGCGGCTGATCGGAGCGGTCCTACCAGCGAGCGTTCGACCTAGTTGACGGCGCGCGAGTCCTGGTTGACCGCCACGTACTTGGGGCGATAAATCGCCACGCCCCGGCCGCCACGGAAACCCTGCCGCTCATCCACGATCTGGGCGCCGATCCCGGCCACGCGCGACCAGCCGAACAGGGTCGTGTAGTACTCCATGTCGGTGAAGCCCACCGCGCGCAGCAGCGTGCCCGAGACGAAGTCCACGTTGGGCCAGGGGTTCTGGATCTTCGCGTTCTCCGACAGCACCTTCGGCACAACCGTGCGCATCACTTTGACGATCTGGAAATACTCGTCGTCCGGCGCGATCTCCTCGCCCAGCTCGAACTCCACCTTCGCGCGGGGGTCTTCCTGGCGCAGTACGGCGTGACCGAAACCATAAATCAGCTCCCCGGACTCGAGCCGGTCACGGATTCGTTGCTCCGCCGTCGCCGCGTCGCTCGTGCCGATCGCCTGGACCATCTCGAAACAATCTTGCGTCGCGCGGCCATGCCGCGGGCCAGCCAGGCCGTTCATCGCCGAAGCCATCGACTGGTAGACGTCTGCCAGCCCGGAGGCGACGGCCTTACCGGCGAAGGTCGAAAGGTTGCCACCGCCGTGGTCCATGTGCAGGTTGTAGTAGACCCGCAGCAGTTTGATCTGCTGTTCCTTGTCGGCGCCCGGCATGTCCAGCATGTGGACGAAGTTCTCGACGTAGCCCAGGTCCGAATTGGGCCCGATCGGGTCGCCCCAGCCTTCGCGAATGCGGAAGATCGCGGCCAGCACGATCGGCATACGCGCCACCAGGTTGAGCGAGTCCTCTTTGTAGTCGCCGGTCTTGGTCGTCATGCCCAACAACTGGATCGCCGTGCAGAACCACTCCATCGGGTGACCCGCCCGCGGCAGCGCCCTGAGCAGTTCGATCATCGACTCGTCCACCGTCGCTCGGGAAACCAGATCCTGGCGGAACGCTTGGAGTTCCTGCTCGTTCGGCAGCTCCTTGTTGAAGAGCAGGTAGAGCACCGACTCCGGGGGCAGGTGCGCCAGATGCGCGATCGGGTAGCCGACGTAGGAGACGCCCTCGTCAGGATCCACCTTGCTCGTCCAGCACGTACCGACCGGGAAGCCGCGCAGTCCGGTATCAAGCTGGGCATCGGTGACGCGGAAGTCAATCGCTTCGGCCATAGCGCGGCGCTCCTTCAGTCGTGTAGGCGGGACGCCCACTGCAGAGAACACTCAACTTTATCGGTGCTATCCCTCGATCGACTCCACACGGAAGCGAATTGTACCCGATGGGGCCGTGACCTGGATCTCGTCCCCAACCGCCCGCCCCATGAGGGCCTGGCCTACTGGACTGGCCGAGGAAATGCGGCCTGCTCCGGCGTCCACCTCGTTTTGACTCACGAGAGTGTATTCAACGGCCCGATCGACCTCAAGATTGTGCAGATTGACAGAGCTACCGAGGTGTACGATCCCCGCCTGCTCGGCACCGTGGGGTTGCACAACCACCGCATGGGCGATCTGGTGCTCCACGTTGCGAATGCGCGCCTCTAGCAGTGCCTGCTGATCGCGCGCGGCGTCGAGCGGCGCGTTCTCGCGAAAGTCCTTGTCCGCCATCGCCAAGGCCAGGTCATCCTGAATCTTGGGCCGCTCCGCTTTGAGCTGGTTCAATTCCACCTTCGCCGCCGCGAACCCCTCCGGGGTCATTTCCACCGCGTCCTCGGCGGACGCGTCTTGCTGCTTCGTCTCGCCCTTCTTGAGGGCGCTCTTCTTCACTCGCAGATGGACGCCGAGGTTCGTCTGGGTCCACGTCTTCTTCTTCGCGTGTGCAAAGAAGGCCTTGACCGGCATCAACCGCTCCGCCAAGTCCGCGGCGTTGTCGCCTACCGCCTCCTGGAAGAGCGTCATCTCGTGTGCACTGATCTCCTGCAAGCCACGGCCGGGCCCGTACCAGGAGACGAAGCGCGTCACCGCGACTCGCTCGTGCTGGACCAGCTTGGCTGCCGTCGCATCAAAGTAGGCGGACACCGCCCGCTCCAGCGTCAGAGCGTCAGTCTCTTCTTCGCCATCGCCCTCGATGATCTCGAGCTCTTCGGCATTTTCTTCGGACGCGGAAACTTTGAGCGCCATCGACCCCTCCAACATTGTTCTCGACATATCGTAGGATTCAGAGGCGGTCGGGCACAATCAATTTGCACATGCAGCGCGCGACTCTCCATCCCGATCGGTCGTCCGGCGCAGTCTAGCCGCCGCGACGCCGTCTCAGACAACCGACGAAACGGGAGCCTCTTGCCAGCACCCCGCCTGCCAGCCTCACCGGCGTCGGACCGGGTCCCTGCCTCGCTGCGATCCGCTGTCCAAGCACAACTTGAGCAGTCCAAGATCGACTTCGGTGGCGAGGATGACGACCGAGTCTGCGATCGCCTGGCAAGCTTCTTGCACGCTCTCCTGCAAGCGAATACACAGCTCAACCTCACCCGCGATGTCGCCCTGCCCAACGCGATCGTGCGACACGTGATTGAGCCGATCGCCGTCTGGCAGGCCCTGGCACCGAGCATTCAGCCCGGCGCCCTGATCGACGTCGGACCCGGCGGCGGCGCACCCGGGCTGCCCATCGCCGCCGCCAATCCCGCACTCCCCGTCACCCTGATCGAGTCGCGCGAGCGCAAAGCTGCCTACCTGCTCGAAACCGCGCAGCTACTCGGGCTCTCCGAGGTCACCGCGCAACATGGCCGCGCGGAAGCATTCGGCCGCGGCGAGGGCCGCGAGCAGTTCGCCGTCGCCATCACGCGCGCGCTGGCGCCCGGCAACATCGCCTTCGAGATCCTGCTGCCGCTGGTTCAGATCGGCGGCGTGGCGGTCATCATCGCCGGACCGAACAGCGGCAAGTGGCTCGACGCTGCCGCCCGCACCGCGTCCGACGTCGGCGGGGCCGAACCCGAGGTCCGGCCGGTAGCGTGGCCCGGCCTCGAACGCGACGTGCGCCTCGTCATTGTCCGCAAACTGACGCCCGCGCCGGACCGCTTCCCGCGCGACATGCGTCGGATCAAGAAGGACCCCGCTCGCGCCTGAGTCCGCCGCGGAACCTCCCGGCCAGAGAACTCGGACGGGCCGCTCCAGGGGCGGCTGGTACGGTGGCCGCTGGAGCCCGACCCATGATGCATCGACCTCGCGGCACCTCACCGACCAACCGCTGGCAACGCGTCCTCACCTTCGACGAGCCGGTGCTGCCGGAGATCCTGCGAGACACCTCGGCCACGGTGCCGGGCATCCTCACCGTGGTGGTGGTGATGTTCGTCTCGGGGCTGGGCGGGTTCATCTGGTGGCTGATCGAAGATCACCCATCCAAGGGGGAGTTCTTCTTCGAGTCGGCCATTCTTGGCAGTTTGATATCGACCGGCCTGTTCTTTGTCTGGGCGGGACTGGTCGCCGCGATGGGCGGCCAACTGGGTGGTGCGAAAAGGCCCGGCCAATTCAACATCAGCAAGAACGAGGCCCTGGCGGGCACCGTACGCACGATGTCATTCGCCGTGAGCCCCTTCGCCGTCTCGGGGCTCATGTTCATCCCGGGTCTCGAATTCGAGATCAGCCTGCTTGCCTTCGGGCTCCTGCTGCTCTCGACCACGCTGGCCGTGCGCACTGCGCTCGGCGTGCCTCTGGGGCGTGCGCTGGGCACGAACCTGGTCGGCTTCTTCATCTGGCTGCTGGTGCTCTCCAGTCTGATGGACCGCGGCGACTACTTTGCACCGGGCGCCTTCATTTGGGGCAGCTAGCCGGTCATCTGGCATCGTCCGCCAACTCAGCGGATAGTCGGCGTTTACACGCAGTGGCATGGAGGCGGTCGGGGGCGTCCTAAGCTTCACGGACGCCGCCGCCTCACATCTCCTCGCGATTCAGACCAAACGCGCCTTTGCGCGCGCCGGATGATTGATCGACTGCCTCCATGACGAGCCAGACACCCCCGATCAACGCGCCGCTGACACCGGCCCAGCTGCACAAGCTGGAGCGCAACATCGTCCTCTTCTACGCCTTCCGCTTTCTGCGCGAGGCGCAGATCTGGATCCCCGTCTGGATCGTCTTTCTGATCATCGATCGGGGGTTCTCCCTGACCCAGATCGGGATCGCGGAAGCCGGCTTCCTGATCGGCCTCACACTCTTGGAAGTGCCCACCGGAGCCATCGCCGACCGCTACGGACGTTCGTTTTCGCTGATGCTGGGCTGCCTCGTCCTGATCGGCGCAATCCTGGTCTTCGCGTTCACAGCATCGTTTCCCATCCTCATGGTCTCGTTCTTGCTGTGGTCCGTGGCCGAGACCCTAGTCTCCGGCGCCGACCTGGCGCTGCTCTACGACTCGCTCAAGGCGCTCAAGCGCGAGGAGGAGTACGAAAAGATCGCAGGACGCGGCGAGGGCCTGCTCTGGGCGGGCGCGGCCCTTGGCGTCCTGATCGGCGGCCCGGTCGCGCAGGCGGTCAGCACCCAGTTCACGATCTTCGTTGGCGCGGCCACGCTCTCGCTCGCCGTCGCCGTCAGTTGGGCCATGACCGAGGCCCCCCATCTCGAAGCCGAATCGCCGCAGCACTCGTATTGGGGCGGCGCGAAGGAAGCCTTCCGCATCGCCTGGGGTCTGCCGGCCGTGCGCACCGGCCTCTTCTTCATGGCCGCTCTGGCCGCCGGGCTGGGGGCGGTGGGCTACCTGGAGCAGCCATTCCTGCTCGACAAGGGCCAGGACGTGGGCTTCACCTTCTCGGCCCTGCAACTCCCCGGCCTGGTCGCGGGCGTGATCGGCGCAACCTTCGCCTTCCGCGTGGTCCAACGCCTGGGGCCCGTCGTCGTGCTAACCACGGTGCCGCTAATCGGTGTCGGCAGCTACGCGGCGCTGGCTCTGATCGACGATTTGGGCGCGATCAGCTTCTTCGTCGTGCTCATGCTGCTGCGCGCCGCGCTGCAGCCGATCGCCACCGGCTACCTCAACCGACGCGTGCCCTCCGCGCAGCGCGCCACGATCCTCTCGATGTTCTCGCTCGTGGTCGGGCTCTTGTTGGCGCCGTTCTCGGCCAGCGTCGGTGTGATCTTCGACGAGCTTGGACTGCAGTGGGCCTTCGCAATCCCCGGCATCGGGCTGGCCATCCTGGCGTTGATTACCGGCAGCTGGTGGGTGCGCACGCACCGCCGCGAGCACCCGCACCCCAGCAACACGATGGTGCTAGAAGTCGAAGCGCCCTCCGTCGTCGCGCCGGCCATCCCACCCCATCCCGGCAACCCCGTCTGACCACCACGCTGCCGGCCGAGGCGACGAGGCCCTATGCGACGACGTCGTTCGCGCGGTACTGCGCGATCGTGGCCGCGTCGAAGCCCAACTCGCTCAGCACGTCGTCCGTGTCCTGCCCCGAAGTTGGGGCCGCGTGCCGCACCTGGCCCGGCGTCTCGCTCAGCTTCGGCGCGATGCCCACCTGCTTGACCATGCCATCCGGCGTGTCGACCTCCACGACCATCTTGCGCGCGATGTTGTGCGGGTCCTCGAAGGCCTCACTCAGCGTCAGCACCGGCGCGGCGCAGACGTCGACTTCGTTCAAGATCGCGAACCACTCGTCGGCCGTCTTCGTCTTGAACTGCGCCGTGAAGTGCGCCGCGATCTCGTCGCGTTTGGCCGGGTCCTCCATCGACTGATGTTCGATGAAGTCTTCGCGCCCCATCACCGTGCAGAGGTTGGCGTAGAACCACGGCTCCAGCGCGCCCACGCTGAACCAGCGCCCGTCCGAGCACTCGTAGACATTGTAGTGCGGCACGAGGCCGTTCAGCATCGACTCGCCCGGCTCGATCTCCGAGCCGCTAGCAAAGTGCATTCCCGCCATCGACGCGATCAACGACATCACCCCATCCGACATCGCGATGTCGACGTTCTGGCCCCGCCCTGTCCGCTCCCGCCCCTGCAACGCGCAAAGGATCGCGAAGGCCGCCATCAGCCCGCCGCCCGCGTAGTCGGCGATGATGTTGACTGGGATGGCTGGCTTGCCACCCTTGCCCTGGCTGCCGATCATGCCCAGCGCCCCGCCAATGCTGATGTAATTGATGTCGTGCCCCACCCGCTGCGAGTAGGGCCCGTCCTGCCCGAAGCCGCTCAGCGAGCAGTAGACGATGCGCGGATTGCGCACGCTCAGCGTCTCGTAGTCGACGCCGAGTCGCTTCACCACGCCCGGCCGGAAGCCCTCCAGCACGACATCGGCCTCGTCGGCCAGTTTGTAGAACACCTCGCGCGCCTCGTCGCTCTTGAGGTTGAGCCGGATCGAGCGCTTGTTGCGGCCGAGGGAACTGTTGGCGGCCGCGCGTCGAGCGGCGTTGGGGTCGTCGGCAGCCGCGGCCTGCGCCGCGCGACGCCCGGAGGGCGTGCCGGCCTCCTCGATCAGCAGCACGTCGGCGCCCATGTCGCCGAGCAGCATCGTGCAGTAGGGGCCGGGCGCGAGTCGGGAGAGGTCCAGGATCTTGATCCCCTCAAGCGGCATCGTCATTTTTCGCTCCTTCAAGCTCGAGTCCGGCCTGCGCGACGCTAGCCAGGTTAAGCCAGGCGTCATCAGCGCGCGAAGTTCACCACGCGAGCTTTCCACGAGCGACCCGATTGAATTGCCCGACGACCGGACCCCCACCTACGATGGGCAACAACCTCTGTCGATTCGCCTGGGGCTATAGCTCAGTTGGGAGAGCGTCTGACTGGCAGTCAGAAGGTCGGGGGTTCGAGTCCCCCTAGCTCCACCATTTTCTCCGCATCCCGATCCCGCTCGCTCAGTTCCCCTGCATGACCGAGAAGCGCCAGCCGCCGTCCTCGCCCCGATGCAGGACCAGCGTCGAGCGCGACTCCGCTGTGCGCGTTTCGCCCGTCTCCCGATCCCGCGACTCCATCACGTAGAGCCCGTGCTGGAACGCGTAGTCGCCGCTGATCGTGAACTGGCCCTCGGCGCGCACGAGTGAGAGCAACTCGGCCCGCTCGACGACGCCCTGGTAATGCGCCTCGATCGCGGCGCGGTCGCGGGCCAAGATCTGGTTGGGACGGTAGTAGACGGCGTCGTCCTCGTAGAGGTCGCTGCAGCCCTTCCAGTCGCCCGCGAAGAGCGCCGTCGCGTAGTGCTCCATCATCGCGTCGGGCGTCTTGCAGATCACGGGTGCGTCCATGCGGCACAGTCTAGGGGGGTCGAGCGGTACGGCAGACTTCATCAAGCTCGGGCAACCGGCGGCCCAGATGACCGGTCAGTGTCACCAGATGATGAGTAGCGCCACCGACCGGGTGAGGCGGCGATACCTGGTGCAGCCGGCGAGATGATCTGAGGCCTCGAGAGGGCAAGCCCTCTCGAGCGCAGGGATTTGTGAGTTGTGCGAGTTCGTCGCCCAAGTGTCAAGTCAGGATGCGCAGCGCTAAGCGTAGTTGGGGCTCGCAATCAGGATGAACGCCATGATGCAGTCCTCGTCGGACGTGTTGCGATAGGCAGGCCGGGCCCCGCGCCGCACGACAACATCACCCGCCGTGAGGTGCACCACGCCCGCGTCCAGTTCGAAGTCGATCTCGCCCGAGAGCACGATCCCGTAATCGATCGTGTTCGACATGGCCCCGCCAAACCCAGCTCCCGGCTTAAAGGTCAAGGTGCGGAAGAGCGAGCCACCGTCCCGGGGGGCTCCCCGGGCAAACAAGAGGGACTGGGGGTCCTCTGCGGGGTCCTCTGTCGCTGCGGGATCAGGGCGGGACGGATCGTCTATCCAGAGTTCGTCGATGACTAAGAGGCCATCATCCAAATGCCCCGGCGTCTCTCCGTCGTGCACGAAGTACGACTTGCCGTCCGCGTCGATCCCCGTCACGACGCGTCGAGGGGCCATTCGCCCGGCGAACGCGTCCGCGACGGCGGGGGGGCATCGTCGTCGCCACAGCCCACCAGGGCCAGACCAGCCACTCCTACCCCGGTGCGCGCACTCGCTCGCAGCAGCGTTCGTCGGCTAAGACGTCGGCTCCCTTGTCGCGTCCACTGGTTTCGCGTGCTTATCAGAGGAGATCCTTGCTTCCTGGCGGGTCTCAGCCACGCGACGCCGGTTCTCCGGCAACAGCGTGGCAAACGGCGGGAGGCCTGCCATCGACAGAAAGAACCATCTCTCCGCACAAAAGGTCCGGTGCCGGCGGTACCCGACTACACCGAATGGTGTAGTCGGGACTTCAGCTTCGGACCTGCAACACCGTCGCACGAGCGCTCGCGTGGGAGCGTAGCCCCCCATTCCAACGCAGAGCCCCACAACTGGCGCGCGACGACGAGGCTTCGTTGATGGGGGGCGCGCTGCGCGAGCCCGGCTTCGGTCGGGCGCTCGTCTTGTGGTTCAGAGGTCGCTGGTGAGGCCCGGTCGGTGGCATACCGAGCGAGCTCGGTGCGGTTGGAACATCCGGTCTTGTGCAGCAGGTTGCTGACGTGACACGCGACAGTAGCGGGAGCCACCTCCAGCGCCGCGGCGATGTCGCGGATTGCGCTGCCCGACAACGACGAGCCGGCGGACGTCGCGTTCGCGGCGCGTGAGCGTCGTCTGCGGGGCCCCGCTCTGTGCCCCGTTTGGAGGGAGCGAGTCCGGGTCGGGCGCGTCGAGGAACTGTTCGAGAGCAAGCGCGGCCGCTTCCCAATCTGGGATGCGGAAGGGATTCGCCGCGCTCCCCTCCAAGAGGCGCAAGCTGCCGCGGGGCAACGCCGCCGCGACCTCACCAAGGGCGCCCACGCGCAGTACCCGATCGCCGCGGTGGTCCAGGACAATGGCAACAGCCTGCACCCGCTCTAGGGCGTCACGGACATCAACCTGCGCGTAGGCCTCGTAGGCCGCACGCAGCGCGGGTGGATCGACGCACAGGCGGATGAACGCAAGCGCGTCGGCATACCTCCTGAGGCGTAAGGTCCGGATTTCTCCAACGCAGCGCCCCCTCGACGTAGTAATCGAAGTCTTTGTCGATGAGAGGGAGCAGGTCATTGAAGGTGTTGTGGCTGGCGTGCCCGTGGGCGAGTGGCTGCCAGAGCGCGAGGAGGCGGATGCGCCCCGGATGGTCGGCGGCGAAGAGGATGGCACCAGCGCTGGGATACCCCGCGCCGAGGAGGTCGAAGCGGTCGAGGCCGAGGCGGTCGGCGACGGCCGCGATGTCGAGGGCGGGCGCATCGGGGGAGTAGTCGCTCACTTCGCGGTCGGAGAGTCCGTGGCCGCGATGGTCGAAGAAGACGATCTGGCGGCGCGCGGCGAGGTGGGTGAACCAGTTCGGGGCCCACGAAACTTGCCAGATGCATTCGCAGTGTGAGTAGGGCGCCTGCGGCTGCTCGATCTGCGGCGGTCCCTCGCCCAGCGTCCAGTAGGCGATGTTCACGCCGTCTTCGGTGCGGGCGTATTGGATCGGCGGTGCGTCCATGCGGCGCAGTCTAGGGGGGTCGAGCGGGCGAGCGCTGACCGCGATCTAGTCGCGGTAGATCCGGTGCTCCGGCCGTCCCGCCAAGATCTCCGCCTTGCCCCAGTCCGTCACCGCGCGAAACTCGTCGCTGCCGATGAAGGCCCCAAAGGCCGCCTCGTCCGTCCACTCACTCGTGATCAGGTAGGACGTGTCGTCCCCGACGTCGCGCCAGAGCGACGAGGTCGCGTGTCCGTCGGCGCCCTCCAGCGCGGCCATGACGGCGACGAACTTCTCCTCGAACTCTGCGTGCTTGCCGGGGATGACGTGGTAGTTCATGCCGACGGTAATCATGACTCGTGACTCCTCTTCTGCAGCGGCCCGCGAGGGCCGGGGGGTTCGGGCGGGATCGGACCTGCGGTCCGGAAACCCCAGGGTCACACGCTCCCGGCGTATGCGCGCGTCCCACCGCCTCCATTGATGGCCTATCAGAGTTCCGCTGCACACATCCGACCACAGACCTTGCCGCAGCCACCGTTCCGACCGACTCTCATAGGCCCACGACGAATGCGCCTCTGGGAGCGCGATGACCGACGACCACTCCACCCAACTGCGACCCTGGTCGGCGCTCCGCTTCCGCGACTACCGCTTCCTCTGGTTCTCGTCGATCGCATGGATGCTGACCCAGCAGCTGCGGCTGCTCGTCACCGCCGTCTGGCTTTTCGAGGCGACGGGCTCCGCCGCCCAGCTCGGCCTGATCGGCGCGATCCAGCTGGTCGTCCAGATCCCCGCCCTGCTCTACGGCGGCGCCCTGGCCGACCGCACCGACCGCAAACGGCTGATGGCCGGCACGCAGGCGATCACCTTCCTCGTAATCGGTGCCATGGCACTGGCCGCCTCGGCTGGGTCGCTGGAGCCCTGGCACGTCTACCTCGCCACGGCGGCTACCAGCGTCACGACGGTCCTGGGCCAGCCCGCCCGCAGCGCACTCACCGCCGCCGTCGTGCCCAGAAACCACCTCATGCACGCCGTGACGACGAACAATGTCACGATCCAGATCGGTTCCGTGGCCGCTCCCTTGATCTTCGCCGGCGTGGCCGAGAGCGCCGGCCTGACCGCCGTCTTCTTCGTCACGGCCGGCACCGCGCTGGCTAGCGTGGGGCTGCCGCTGCTAATCGCCGTCGACGGACGGCCCGCTCGGCGCGACCAGCCCAAGAACCTCCTGCGCGAGACCTGGGAGGGGGCGCGCTACGTCGCGCACCACCCCATCCTGCCCGGCCTCTACGCACTCGACTTCGCCATCACCGTCGTCAGCTTCTACCGCCAGATCATGCCGGTCATCGCGCGTCAGCTCTACATGGGTGGCGCGGGCGCCGTCGGCCTACTGACCGCGACGAACTCGTTGGGCGCGATCGTCGGCGCCTTCAGCGTGCTCTTCCTGGCAGGCTACCGCGCCAAGGGCATGCTCGTGCTCTACGCCACGATCGCCTACGCGCTCTTGCTCTTCCCCTTTGGCCTCGTCGAAAACCTCTGGGTCGGCGTCTTCCTCATCGCCGGGTTGGGCGCCGCCGACGCCGTCGGCATGACCACGCGACAAGCCACCGTCCAGCTCACCACGCCCGACGAGATGCGCGGCCGCGCGCTCAGTCTGCAGACGCTGGCCGCGCAGTCGGCCAACAACATCGGCACCGTCGAAGTGGGACTGATGTCGTCCTGGATCGGCTCGGGCAGCACCATGGTCGTCGGCGGCGTGATCTCGTTGGGCGCCACGCTGCTGATCTGGCGCCTCATGCGTGGCATCAGCAGCTATCGCTATCCGCCCGACCCAGAACGTGGGCAAACGCTTCCGCCCTAAGCTCTCTCGATGGGAGACGCGCATGCAATTCGGGGTCTTCGACCACATCGAGCATCTGCCCGGCGTGCCGCTCGACCAGCTCTATCGCGAGCGGCTCGACCAGATCCGCCTGCTCGACGAGTCGGGCTTCTACGCCTACCACCTGGCCGAGCATCACACGCCCGCCGTGCACAGCATGGCGCCCTCGCAGAACGTCTTCCTGGCCGCCGTCGCCGAGCGCACCGAACGACTCCGCTTCGGGCCCTGCGTCTACGTGCTGCCGTTGCATCACCCGCTACGTCTGATCGAAGAGGTCTCGATGCTGGACCAGATCTCGGGCGGTCGCCTGGAGTTAGGCGTCGGCCGCGGCGGCGTCCTGGAGGCGTACTTCTGGGGCCAGGAGTCCGACCCCGAAACCAATGAGGCGCGCTACGACGAGACACTCGCCATCCTGCGCCACGGCCTCTCCCACGACGCCCTGACTTACGACGGTCGCTTCCACCAGTTCGACGCCGTTCCCATGCGGCTGCGGCCCAAGCAAACCCCGTACCCGCCGCTCTGGTACATGCGCAATCCCGAGACCGCGGCGGAGGGCGGGATGAACTGCATCATCGTCGGATCGCTCGACGGCCTCGAGGCGAACGTCGTGCGTTACCGCCGCCTCTGGGCTGAACACCAGGGCGACGGCGCGCTGACGTTGCAGGGCACCGAACCGAAGATCGGCCTCGTCATGCACCTCGTCCTCGCGGACAGCGACAAGGAAGCCGTCGCCGCCGCGCGGCCCGCCTGGGAAGCCTATCGCTGGAACCTCAGCACACCGCGACGGCTGGAGGCGGAGCGACGCCGCCTGACCCAATTCCTCGGCCGCTTCGACAGCGGCGACGGCGGCGGCGGCCAGCCCGAGCGCCACAAGGCCGTCGACGAGCGCAGCGATCTCGAGGCGGAACTCACCCGCCTCGATGAGCCGAACCGCGCCCAGCGCCAGACCCGCCGGCGCGCTCCCGGCGAGATCAACCCGGGCGTCGCGGCCGGATCGCCCGAAACGATTCGACGCTGGCTCGACGAATACATCGCAACCGGCGCCAACTACTTCGTCGCCTCGTTCCAGTGGGGCGACCTCAGCCACGCGCAGGCGATGCGCTCCGTCGAGCTGTTTGCAAGCGAAGTGATGCCGTCCGTCCCAGCCAGCTCGTCGACGGTGGACTGACCGCATCGCGGCGCGCGCTAGTTCCTGTCACGCTAGCCCCAACGCGCAACCTACCGAACGAACCTCCGACGACCCCAGCTCGCCGCCACTAAGGGAAAAAAACCATGGTCGAGATCTCCGTCCAGAACGAAGGCCACGTCCGCACGATCACGCTCAACCGGCCCGAAAAGAAGAATGCGCTTTCGGACTCCTTGGCCTGGGGCATCATCGGCGCGATCGAGCAGGCCGCCGACGACGACGACGTCTGGGTCATCGCCATCACCGGCACCGGCGACGCCTTCTGTTCCGGCCTCGACCTCTCGGGCGCGGGCGAACAGGCGCAACCGATGTCGCCTCAGGCGATGCAGCTGGACGATCTGGGCTGGGTCAGCCGTTTCCTCTACACGCTGCGCGAAGAGTGCGACAAGCCGATCGTGGCCGGCATCAACGGCGTCGCCGTGGGGGCCGGTCTCTCGCTTGCGCTGGGCGCGGACATTCGTCTGATCCAGCGCAGCGCGCGCCTGATGGCCGGCTACCCACGCATCGGCGCCTCGCCCGACGGCGGCATGACCTTCACGCTCTCGCAGGCCGTCGGCTACGAACAGGCGATGCGCTTCCTGCTCGAAAACAGGACCGTCATGGGCGAAGAGGCCGTCGCGATGGGCTTGGCCGGTGAGCTTGTCGAAGACGGCGAGATGGAGTCGCGACTGGCGGAGTACTGCCAATTCCTGGCCCAGCGCTCGCCGATCACGATGCGGCTCAGCAAGCGGGGCCTGCGTCGCGCCACAACCGCGATCGACCTGCGGGACCAGCTCCGCTACGAGCTGCAGAACATCCGCCGAGCCTTCGAGAGCGAAGACGCCAAGGAGGCGCGCGAGGCGTTCTTCGAGAAGCGCGAGCCGGTCTTCACGGGGCGCTAGCCGCGCTCAAGCCGCAGAGGAAGCGCGCTGAACCCGCGCAGCACGAGCGAAGGCAGCCGCCTCGGCTCCGGCTCGCCACGCTCCAGCCGCGGGAACCGGTCGAGCAGCGCGTTGAGCGCCACCGACGCCTCGACGCGCGCCAGCGGCGAGCCCAAGCAATAGTGCGTGCCGTAGCCGAAGGCGACGTGTGAGGCCCAATCGCGCTCCGGATTAAACTCGTCCGGCTCGGCGAATTCGGCCGCGTCGCGGTTGGCGGCGGCGAAGGCGACCATCACTTTCTCGCCTTCCGGGATCGTCGTGCCGCGCAGCTGCACGGGCCGGGTCGTCGTGCGCCAGAGCATCTGCACCGGACTGTCGAAGCGCAGCGTCTCTTCGATCACGCCCTCAACCAGATCCCGCTCCCGACGCAGGCGCTGCCACAACTCGGGCCGGTCGGCCAGGATGTTGAGCGAATTGCCGATCAAGTTCGTCGTCGTCTCGTTACCCGCGATCAGCAGCAGGATGCAGAAGCCAATCAGCTGTGTGTCGCTCATTCGTTCGCCGTCGATCTCCGCCTGCACCAGCAGGCTGATCAGATCGTCGCCCGGATCCTGGCGGCGCTCCGCGATCGACTGCGCGAAGTAGGCCAGCATCTCCATGATCGCGGCGCTGCGCGTCGCGAAGATGTCCTCGACCGACTCCGCCTCGGGTCCCGCGTCGAGTACCCCTGTCACCGCGTCGGACCAGAGCTTGAAGCGCTCGCCGTCGGCCTCCGGGATGCCGAGCACCCGCGAGATCACGATCACCGGCAGGGGCACCGTCAACACCTCGACGATGTCCACCTCGCCCTCGATCTCGCCCAGCAAGTCCGTCGCGATTTTTTCGATCGCAGGCGTCATCTCGCGCACGCGCTGGCGCGTGAAAGCCGTGTTGACCAGGCGCCGAACCGCGGTGTGCCGGGGCGGGTCGTCCATGATCAGTGGCAGGCGCCTCGAGAAGTCGTCGCTGCCGCCTGGGGTCACCCCCTGCGCCGAGGAGAACGTCTCGTGGTCGCGCAGCGCCTCGTAGACGTCCTCGTAGCGTGCGAGCACCCAGGTGCCCATGACGCTCTCGCGCGGCACACCGCCGGCGTTGCGCAGCCGGGCGTAGGCCGGATACGGATCCGCCAGCATCTCCGGATAACTCAGTGAGACTTCCGCTATCGCACACCTCCCGGCATCGTCACGAAGCCGGACTCCAGCTTAGATCGACCCGTCGCGGGCTCGAGGGACCTCCCGTCGCCGCCGCGCCTCAGCCGTCCGACGCCGCATCGGTCTCGCCGTCGGACTCTTCGGTCGGCTCCACCCACTCCGCTTCCGCAGGATTCGGCGCCGGGCGGCGAGCTCGCCAGATCGCTGCAAACGATTGCGGCTCGGACTGCGGCTCCGGCTCGACGCGCTCCCGACCTGCCAGGTCTCCCATCGTGCCGCGCACGAACTCCCCCAGTGGCAGCGGCTTGCCCGACACGCTGAAGCGGTCCTCCGGATTGACGTCGCGCCGGAACGGTTCGTCGTCGCCCGCATCGGCGTCGGGGATCTCCTCGTTCGCTTGCGGCTCGGGGTCGTCTGCCACTGGGCTCCTCAGGGGACTGGCTAGTCGCGAAGCTGCCTTGTCGGTCGCCCCTCGCTACCTTAAGCGCGATGAGCGCGCACCCACCATCCCCCCCGAACGACGCAAACGGCAAGCCCGACTACACGACGCTGGACTTCCCAGCCGCGCCGGACGGACGCCCCTACGTGATCCTGAATATGGTCGCCTCGCTCGACGGCAAGGTCAGCGTGGCCGGCACGGAGCGCGGACTCGGCTCGCCTGCCGACCAGCGGCTCATGCGTGAGCTGCGCGTCCACGTTGACGTCGTGCTCAACGGTGCCGGCACGCTACGCGCCAGCGGCACCTCATCGCGACTCGACGCCGAGGAGCTTGAGGCGCTGCGTCGCTCGCGCGGACTCTCGAGACAGCCCGTCTCAGCCGTGATCAGCCGTTCCGGCAATCTTCCTCTCGAACGCGCCTTCTTCACCCAGCTCCAGGACTTCGACGCCCTCGTCTATCTCTGCGAGACCGCGCCGCCCGAGCGTCGCCGAGCGATCGCCGCGACCGGCCGCACCATCGTCGACCTGCCTCAGGGCGACGAGGTCCGTGCCGCGCTCGCCCACATGCGGGAGGAGCTGGACGCCAAGCTCCTGCTCGTCGAGGGCGGACCGACGATCAATGGCGAGCTCTTCCGGCTCAACCTGATCGATGAGTTCTTCCTCACCCTGGGACCCATCGTCGTGGGTGGCAGCGGCGGCTTGACTGCCGTCGAGAACGACACGACGCCGTCGCTCGAATCGCTCCAGCGGCTCGCGCTGATCCGCGCGCTGCCCAACCCCGAAACGGGCGAGATCTACCTGCGCTACCGCGTCCTGCGGGACTGACCGGCTACGCCTCGTGCGGGTCGGAATTCGCCAGGATTTGGTCCGCGCGGCGCCGGCGGTAGGCGGCCAGCGCGTCGCGAACATCGTCATCGCTGACGGCCAGGATGTGGGCCGCGTAGAGCGCGGCATTCGTCGCGCCCGGCTTGCCGATCGAGACCGTGCCGACGGGGATACCGGGCGGCATCTGCACGATCGAGAGCAGCGCGTCCAGCCCCTTCAGCGCCCACCCCTCCATCGGCACGCCGATCACCGGCAGCAGCGTCTGTGCGGCCACGACGCCCGGCAGCGCGGCCGCACCGCCTGCCGCCGCAATCAGCACTTTGATCCCGCGATCGGCCGCCCCGGCCGCCCACTGCGCCGTCTCGTCCGGCACACGATGCGCGGAAAGAACCCGCGCTTCGTAGGCGATCCCCAGATCGGTCAGGGTGTCGGCGCAAGCCAACATCGTTGGCCAGTCCGACTGCGACCCCATCACGATGCCAACCAGCGGTGTCGATGAATTGGGCACGGGCGGCTCTCCCTCTGGCTCCAGCCTACGTGCTGCCTCCAGTCCGCGACGCCCGGCGCCAACAGAGCGAGACTTCGCTCGCCAAACCCGGTGCACCCCACTGACCAACTAGACTGCCGGCGCAATTCGATCAGCCCGGAGGAAAGCGAAGATGGCCACCGAACAACCGATCCTGCACGAGCGACGCGGCGAGCGTGACGGCATCGTCTGGGTCACGCTCAACCGGCCCGAGAAACTCAACGCGCTGACCTTCCCCCTGTTGGAGGAGCTGCAGCGCATCTGTATCGACGCGCGCGCCGACCGCAGTGTGCGCTGTTTGGTCATCACCGGCGCCGGACGCGGCTTCTGCGCCGGTATGGACCACGGCGGCGCCGCCAATCCCAACCGCGAGGAGGCCGAGCAGACACCCGATCCACCCCGCATCGACCCCGAGGGAGAGCGGCTCAACTTCCGCACCGAGACCGAGGCCTTCATCGCCCTGCGGCGGCTCGACGTTCCCGTCATCGTTGCGATCAACGGCGCCTGCGTCGGCGCCGGCTTCGACCTCGCCTGCCACGCCGACCTCGCCGTCGGATCCACCACCGCCCGTTACCAGGTCGCCTACGTCAAACGCGGCCTCTACGCCGACCTGGGAGGCTTCTGGTCGATTCCCAAGATCATCGGCTGGCGTAAGGCGATGGAGATGATGATGACCGGGCGCTTCATGGAAGCCCAGGAGGCCCACGGCGCCGGTCTGACCAACTACCTGGTCGAGCCAGAAGAGCTCGAGGCTAAGACCATGGAACTGGCCCTCGCCGTCGAAGCGGGTCCGCCGATCGGGCAGAAGGTCGGCAAGATGCTGGCCTACAAGACCTCGGCCATGGACTTCGAAAGCGCGCTGCAGTGGTCTGAGATGGCGCTGCCGCTGGTCACGTTGTCCGAGGACCGGCTGGAAGGCGTGCGCTCCTTCATCGAGAAGCGCGAGCCCAGGTTCGAAGGTCGCTAACGGTCGGGCGATCGCCGTGCATTGGCCCAACGGCTACTCCGTGCAAAGGACCAGCGCCGTCGCAGCATTCCGTCGTAACCTCCTTTTCCCACCGATCGGAGTGATCCATGGCCCCCCTTCCCATCAGTGAGCGTGGCTACCCGCATCCGGAGCTGCTGGCTGAGACCGATTGGCTCGCGGACCGGCTCTCCGATCCGACGCTTCGCGTCGTCGATGCTCGAACGGACGAGGACTACGCCGCCAGCCACATTCCCGGTGCCGTCCACCTCAGCGGCTTCTCGCTCGGCGGAATCCGCCCTGGACCCGAGATGCCAGAGCGAGAGGCGTTCGCGCGCCTGGTCGGGGAGCTGGGAATCGACGAGACCTCGCCCATCGTCATCTACGACGCCGGGGAGCGCTCGCAGATGGCAGGCATGACCGCTTGGGCGTTCCTCTACTACGGCCATCCCGACATCCGTTACCTCGATGGCGGCTTAGCGAAGTGGAGCGCCGAGGGGCTACCAGTATCCAGCGACCACGCGTCTCACGAACCGCGGACGTTCTCGGCCGACCCCGTGGAAAGCGTCTACTGGGACCTGGATCAGGCCAAAGCCGCTATCGATGACGACCGTACCCTCTTCTGGGACGTGCGCAGCGCGGGTGAGTTCGATGGCACGACGGCGGGCTGAAATCCACCGCCCCGACTGGGGCACCTGCCCGGCGCCATCCACTTGGAATACCTCGAGCTCTTTTGAAGCCGTCGGCGGGACCTTGAAGCCCGCCGACGAACTGACCGCCCTCCTGGCGGCGCACGGCATTACCCCGGAGTCGGCCGTCGCGACCTATTGAGGAGGCGGTGCGAGCGCGGGTCTCGCTGCGCTTGTCCTCAAACTCCTCGGCTACGAGCGGGCGGCGAACTTCGCCGGATCGTTCAACGAATGGTCCAGTCAGTCCGACACCGAGGTCGCGACTTGACGCACATCAGGCGCCGTCCGCGGCCGCTGCGATCAGCTCCGCAGCGACCCGTTCCGCCTGCCCTGTCTCAAGCGGCCTGTCCAGGTCGAGCCAGTGCTCATCGCGATGCTCGTCGCGCACCGAGAATTGGCTACCCGGAACCAAGCGCAGCCCCAGCGATGCGTCCGGCCACGAGCGTCGCGCGGGCCACGAGAGCCACAAGCCGCGTCCACAGTCGGGCCGCGCCGCGAGGCCTGACTTCGTCAGCCGCTGCAATAGGAGCTCCCGCTCCGGCCATTCGTGAGGCAGTCCCCGCCACTCCTGCAGTCGACTCAGAGCGGCCGCCGCCCTACGCGCATCCAGCGCCACGTTCACGATGCGCGCCAGCGCCCGCAGTTGCTCAACCAGCGAAGTCGGCGCGCTGATCCAGGCCGCTCCACCGCCCGGCATCGCCGCCTTGAACTGCCCGATCTGGACCACATAATCGTGCGGCTCAAGCTGGAGCAGCGTCGACTCCTCGATCCCTTCGCGTTCCGTCCGGGCGAAGCGGGCATCTTCCAGCACCGGCACGCCATGACGCTTGGTCGGCCCCAGGCAGTGCGCCCGCTCTCCCGATGGCTGACTCAGCCCGGCGCAGCCGTTGCTGGGCGAGAGATAGATCAGACGGGTAGCAGGCGCATCGAGCAGCAACGCTTCCAGCGCCTCGTTCGCCGAGCGCGTTCGGCGGGGCAGCGCGACCAGCTCCGCGCCCCGCATCCGCAGCGACATGATCACGCTGGGCGGAGCCGGAGTCTCCACGACCACCCGCGCCCTCGCCGGCACGAGGGCTTCGAAGACGAAGCGCGCGGCGAGATCCACGTCGTTGACCAGCACGATCGAATCCACGCCGCGATCGTCCCCACCGCCCAGGCGCGCCGCCTCCGCTAGCAATCGGCTGCCCGCGCCGTCCGGCCGCTCAGGCTCCGCCTCGTCCCGCAGCGGCGCCGGAGCCAGCGCCGTTAACAGGCGCGTGCCATGGGATCCCATCCGTCGCGCCTACCTGCCACGTCGCCGCGTCGAACGCGACGACCGTGCCATACCCAACACGTCGCTCCAGCAGTCCGGTGTCGGCCAACTCCGACAGTGTGCGCGCCAACGTGTTCCGGCTCACGCCCAGCCGTTTTGCCAAGCCGCGCTCCGCCGGCAGCACCATGCCGTACGGCAGGCGTCCGCTGATGACGGCATCGTGCACGTACGTCGCGATCTGCCGCCAAGGCGGTGCCGGGCTCGATCGATCAACACTGAAGCCGGCCAGTGGATCGACGTTGGCGGATCCGCGGTCGCTCATCGCAGGCGTGCTCAGGCCGGTTCAGCGGGCTGGAAGATCTCGATCGGATTGCCCGACGGATCGTCGATCAGGACCTGTGTGCCGCCCGGTCCCTGCAGCGGCTCGTTGCGGAAAACGGCCCCGCGCTCCCGCAAATCCGCCACGACGGCCTCGATGTCGTCCACCTCCACAACGATGCGGTTCCAGCCACCGGGCTCGGGCTCGCGCCCATCCGGCATCGGCTTGGACGCCGAGGCAGCCGGCCTCGCCAGCCACAGATGCAGATCCCCGCGGTCCATCGAGGCGAACGGCGGTCCGAAGTGCTGGCGCACCGTGAAGCCCAGCACGTCCTGATAGAACGCGATCGACTCCTCGACGTCTTGAACCAAGTATCTGGCGATGGCCATGAGTGGCCCCCTTTTGGTGCCGATCGTACGAAGCGCGCTCGCGATGGCCCTGGGCCTTTGCCACTCTTCGAGCGTGGGCCAATGATATGGGCCAATCGCGGCTCCCATGCACCAGATGGGGCGCGATAGGCTACGGCGCGCAGGCCGGAGCTTAGGCCTGCGCGAGGACCAGCCGATGCCGGACTTCAGCACTACCGACGCCGAACGCACGCGCGACGCCTGTTACGAAGTGCTGCGGGAGTACCAGCTTCCCGGCTTGGCGATCGGCGTCGTTGAGGGCGACGACATCGTCTATGCCGAGAGCTTCGGCTTCGCCGAAATCAAGCGACGCCGGGAGATGTCGATCACGCACCGCCAACGGATCGGCTCGATTAGCAAGACGATGACCGCGCTTCTGATTATGTCGCTAGTTGAGCAGGACCGGCTCCGGCTCGACTCGAAACTCGTCGACCTCTTTCCCCAGCTCGCCTTCGTCGGTGAGGGGGACTCGTCCAGCCTGACGATTCAGCACTTGCTGACCCATAGCGGCGGCATCGGCGAGGCGCCCACCCGCGCGCTGCTCGACAATCCGCTGGCCGCGCTCTGGAGCGACTCGCCCGATCTGTTGCCGCCCGAGGAGCGCTACCCGGACGGCATCGAGATCGAGACCGACCCGGGGACCAAGTGGGCCTACGCCAATCACGGCTTCGGCCTGCTGGGCGACCTGCTGACGCGGCTGGAAGAGAAGCCGCTGGCCGACCTCTTCCGCGATCGCATCTTCCGGCCGCTGGCGATGCGCGACAGCGACATCCGCGACAAGCCCCATCACAGCCTGGCCCCCGGCTACCACCGCGCCATCACCGATCCCGAGCGGCGCGTGCGGGGCGGCGTCGATCTTTGGTACAGCGACGAGCCAGCCGAGGACGAGGTCAACCTGCGCGGCCAGTACATCTACATCCCCGTCCCGGCCGCCGGGTCGGTGCAATCGACAGTGCGTGACATGGCGCGTTACGCGTCGGTCTTGTTGCGTCGCGGCGAGGGGCTCGTCGAGGAGCAGACCTTTGCGACGATGGTCGCTGCACAGTGGGAGCCGGATCCACGCTTGGCGTCAGTGGGGCTGTCGTTCATGCGCGGGAGCCATTTCGGCGTGCGCAGCTTCGGACACGGGGGCGGCGTCTCGGGCGGCTGGAACAGCGAGATGTCGATCTTCCCGGAGCGCAACCTGGCCGTCCTGATCCACTTCAATCTCGACGACGAGTCAACCGGCCCCGCGCGCTCTCGGCTCTTGCAAGCGGTCTTGGACGGCTCCATTGCGCCGCCGCTGGACGAACCGATCGATGGGGCGCTGGCGACACAGGCGGCCGGAACCTACGAGGCGGAGCCGGGCGAGCTGACCAACACGCGCATTCGCTGGACGACCGGGCGTCTCACGATCGCTGCGGAAGACGCTGGGCTACTGCTCCGATCACGGCGCGGCGCCTGGACGGAGGGCGTTCCGCTGCGCACCCCGGACCCGGCCGACCCCACCCTCCTGCGTGTCATGGACGGCTCTGTGGAGCCGGTCCATCTCGTCCTCACGCGCGGCGAAGCGGGCCGAGTTGACGGCTTGCTGCTCGATCGCTGCGTACGCATGGTGCGCGCCGCGGATCCGGCTTAGATCGGTCGCTTAACTGCGGCAGGCCCCGCGCTCGCTTATCGTTGCTGCGGTTGGGTTGGAGATCGGAGACCGACTGATGCGACGATCTCTGCTCAAACGCGCGAGTTTGATCCCCCCCCTGTTGCTGATCTCGGCACTGGTCGCGGCGGCCTGTGGAGGCGGTGGTGACGACGGCTCTTCCGATGATCTGGTCGCCAACAGCGCCGCGGCCCAGACTAACGACATCCAGAGCACGGACGACGAAGATGAGAGCCAAGCGCCCGCCGGCTCATCCGCCACGGCGCAAGGCGACGCCGAGGGCGCCTACGAGAACGACGTCAAACGCATCGCCGACCGCGTCCAGGCGGATCTCGACCAGCTCGGCCTGGAGTTCCTGCGTATCTTCCTGCTGGAGTTGGACGGCATCGATACGGAGGACGATCAGGCTGTCGCCGAAGTACTCGCCGAGGTGCTGCTGACCTTCGCCAACGACGTCACGACACTCGTCGCGGACGGCCTCGACGAACTCGAGGCGCTCGCTCTGCCGGACCGCTACGCCGACGACCACCGGCTCTTCGTCAACTCCGTGCGCGCAATCGCCACGCTACAGGCCGATGCCTTCGAGACGATCGCGCGCGAGGGCTTCGACCTCGAGACCGGCTTCGACGCGATCAACGCAGAGACCGACGCGCTGGAGGCCGAACTCGAAGCGACACTTTCGCCCGACTTCTTGGCACTCGTCGCCGCATTCTTCGCCGACGCCAACCTCAACGACCTGACCCCGACGGACGTCCTGGATGATGACGACTCCGTGATGCTGACGGAGGGGGACCGGGCCGTTTCCATCGGGGGTGACCTGGTCGATGGCTTCCCGCCGATCTTGGTACCAGCCGACTCGACGCTGGAGACCTCCGCCTCCGAGCGAACGGAGGTGGGAACGCTCTACTTCGCGGTCTGGCAAAGCAACCAAGAACCGATGGAGCTGCTCGATTTCTTCGAGATCGCGTTTGAAGCTCTGGGCGTCGACGAGCAGCCTGAGCGGATCGAGCTGGGCGGGCTGTACACGCTGGAATACGGCGGCGGCGACCCCGACACCACCGCGGCCACCGTCTTCATCGCGGCCAACGAGGAGGTCGGGGGCTATAGCGTCGTGATGCAATACCTCGATCCCTCCTGATACCGCGCCGAGATTTGATACGCCGTTGTTTGACGGGCCAACGGCCCGCTACCGATACTCGATCCTGAACGGTGATGACCGGGACCAGTAGGACGCGCTCTCATCCACAGCGAGCCGGCGGTGGTGCAAGCTGGCGATGCTCACGTCCGAACTCCCCCGCGAGCCGTCCCGCCGAACGCGCAAGCCAGTAGGCAGGACCGGGTCCGCCCGTTAGCGCGGTTAACGAAGCGCCCCGACGTTGGCCCGGCCAGAGGCCGAGCGACGCGGGGAAGCAGGGTGGTACCGTCCTCCACGCGGCCGATGAGCCGTGACTGAGGATCCCCGCAACCCCCATTGCTCCGGCAGCGATGGGGCTTTTCGATCCGTTTGGGTCGATCAGCGAAGGATCTGAGGTCCACGTGATTCTGCGAGCCGTCTCCGTCACCATCGCCGCCGGTCAACACGACGCCTACTGGAGTTGGGCGGACGAGATCATCGCCTTGTGGGACGCGCATGGGGTGCGTCGCTCCGGTGGGCCTTACCGCCAGCGGACCGAGGCCAGCGGCGACGACGTCGCCCTCTGGCTGACCTTGCACGAAGACATGTCCGAGATCGAAGGGGAGTTCCGCACCCTCTCTAGCGAAGGGGAGGGCAAGGCGTTGATCGAACGTCGCCCCGCGCTCGTGGCCGAGACGACCGTCGCCTACTACGACTCCCACCCCTTCGACTAATGGGCCGCTTGAATCAATGGCCCTTCGAGAAGAGCAAGCAATGACCCAGCCGACAACCCCGCCCGCTGAGCGTGGCGCTGCGGACCGCTACAACCCCGGCGCAATCGAGACCAAGTGGCAGCAGCGCTGGGAGGCCGACAACCTCTACCGGACGGCGGACGATGATCCGCACGAGCGGTTCTACTTCCTGACAATGTTTCCCTACCCCAGTGGCGACCTGCACATCGGGCACTGGTACAACTACGCCCCCGCCGATGCCGCCGCGCGCTTCCGTCGCATGAATGGCCAGAACGTCTTGTTCCCGATGGGCTTCGATGCGTTCGGGCTGCCAGCCGAGAACGCCGCCATCCGCGAGGGCATCCATCCGACGATCCGCACGGCGGAAAACATCGATCGCATGCGCACGCAGATGCGGGCGATGGGCGCCTCCTTCGACTGGTCGCGCGAGCTCGATTCCTCCGATCCGGCGTACTACCGCTGGACCCAGTGGTTCTTCCTCCAGCTCTTCAAGAACGGGCTGGCCTACCGCAAGCGCGCCCCGGCGAACTGGTGCCCGGGCTGCGCCACCGTACTGGCCAATGAACAGGTGATACGCGACGACGACGGCCTCGGTCGTTGCGAGCGGTCGGGCGATCTGGTCGAAGCGCGCGACCTCGAGCAGTGGTTCTTCCGCATCACCAACTACTCCGACGAGCTGCTCGACTTCTCCACGATCGACTGGCCGGACCGCATCCGCACGATGCAGACGAACTGGATCGGCCGCTCAGAAGGGGCCGAGATCCGCTTCCAGCTCGAGGCCGAACTGACGGACGGTGCGGACGAGCGCTGGGACGCGATCACGGTCTTCACGACCCGGCCCGACACCGTCTTTGGCGTCTCGTACATCGTGCTGGCGCCGGAGCATCCTCTCGTCGACGTGTTGACGACGGCCGAGCGGCGTGCCGCCGTCGATACCTACGTGCAGCAGTCGCGCCTAGCGACGGAGATCGAGCGCCAATCGACCGAACGGCCCAAGACCGGCGTGTTCACCGGCGCCTACGCCCAACACCCGTTCACCGGCCAGCGCGTCCCGATCTGGACCGCCGACTACGTCTTACTGACGTACGGCACCGGCGCCGTGATGGGCGTGCCCGCACACGACACGCGTGACTTCGAATTCGCCCGCATCCATGAGCTGCCCGGTCTGGTCGTGATCGCCGCTCCGGATCAGGATGCCGCGTCGCTGGCGGGAGCGCTGACCTCCAGCATGGAACAGGCCTACGTCGAGCCGGGCCTGATGGTGAACTCCGCGCCGTTCGACGGTTTGAGCGGAGAGGACGGCAAGGTCGCCATGGCGGAAGCGCTGCAAAAGGCGGACCGGGGCGGAACGTCGGTCTCCTATCGCATGCGCGACTGGTTAATCAGCCGCCAGCGCTACTGGGGCGCGCCGATCCCCATCGTCTACTGCGATGAGTGCGGCATCGTGCCGGTGCCCGAGGACCAGCTCCCTGTCGAGCTGCCGCCCGACGCCGAATTCCTGCCCACAGGCGAGTCGCCGCTCAAGCGCCACGACGCCTTTCGCCAGACCGTCTGTCCGCAATGCGAGGGTGCCGCCGAGCGCGAAACGGACACGATGGACACCTTCATGTGCTCGTCCTGGTACATGTTCCGCTTCGCCGATCCCCACAACAGCGACGAGCCCTTCAGCCGCGAAGCGGCGCAACGTTGGCTGCCCGTCGACCAGTACGTGGGCGGGGCCGAGCACGCCGTGATGCATCTGCTCTATGCGCGCTTCTTCACCAAGGCGTTGCGCGACATGGGCATCGTTGAGATCGACGAGCCGTTCAGCCGGCTCTACAACCAGGGCATCATCGTCAAGGACGGCGCCAAGATGTCGAAGAGCCGGGGCAACGTCGTCAACCCAGATGAGTGGGTCGACAAGCTGGGCGCGGACGCGGTCCGCCTCTACCTGATGTTCCTCGGTCCCTGGGACCGAGGCGGCGACTGGGACGACAGTGGCATCCTGGGCCACTCGCGTTGGCTGAACCGCGCCTGGCAACTCGTCACCGGGGAACAGGCCACCACGTCGGATCGGGCGGGCGCCGAACGCATCCAGCGCATCACGCACCAGATGATCCGCAAGGTGACGGCGGATCTGGAAAGCTTCCGCTTCAACACCGCCCTGGCGGCGATGATGGAGTGCACCAACGCGCTGGGCAAGGAACGCGACGGTGGCCCTGTCGACGGGGAGGCCTGGCACGAGGCGATCGAGTCGCTCGTGCTCTGCTTGGCGCCGCTCGCCCCCCACATCGGCGAAGAACTCTGGCAACGGCTGGGACGACCGTATTCGGTGCACCAACAGACCTGGCCCGAGTGGGACCCCGAGATCGCGCGTGATCAGAGCGTGACGCTGGTCGTCCAGGTCAACGGCAAACTGCGCGACCGGATCGAGATCGAACCCGGCCTGGACGAGGCGGCGGCGCTGGCACTGGCCGAAGCGTCGGACAACGTGCGCTCTCACATCGAGGGCAAGACGACGCGCAAGGTCATCTTCGTGCCGGACAAGCTGCTCAACTTGGTTGTCGGCTAACAGACCCTTGTCGGCGAGCGCTGGCCCGCGGTCCGGAGCTAGGTCGTGGCGGCGGAGTCCTCGCGGATCGCGCGATCACGCGCCTCGACGTCGACGTGTTCCTCTGCGCGGCTGACCTTGGTCTCGAGCTGATCGGCTCCCGCCCGCACGCTGGTCTGGATCGCCGCGAGCTGCGCATCGAGACGTTGCAGCATGTCGAGCGAGTAGCGGTCGGCTTCGAGCGCCTGCTCGACGGCCTGCGTGGTCGCCTCGCCGCGCACGCGGGCGGCCTGGCCACGGGCCTCTTCGAGCAGCTGCGTCGCTTGCTCGCGCGACTCCTCGACCATCTCGCCGGCGCGCCGCTGCGCGTCCAGTACGAGGTCGTGCAAGTTGACGATGTTGTCGGCTTCCTGGCGCGCCTTGGTCAGGGCGATCCGCGCGTCTTCTTCGGCGCGAGCAAGTACGTCGTTGCGCTCGCGCAGAATCGCGCGCGCGTCCTCCACCTCGGCCGGGACGGCGGAGCGCATGCGGTCGATCAGTTCCATCAGCAGCGCGCGGTCGACGGTCCAGCCGCCGCCGAAGCGGGCCTGCCGGCCCTGCAAGACGGTGTCTTCCAGCTGGTCGATGAGCTCAAGGAGATCCAAGCTGCGCCTCCGTGCTCCGACCCCGCGATCCCAGCTTAGCCCGCATCGCCCCGCTGGCGGACACCCAGGGACGTCTCCGGCGGTCCGAACTTCGCCTCCAACGCCGCCGCGACGTTGGGCGGCACGAGGTCCGCGACAGACTGCTTCAACGCAGCCAGCTCGCGAGTTCGGCTGGCGGAGATGTAGAGGTGCCTGCTGCGGGTCATGAAGTAGGCCTGATCGATCTCCGGGGCCATCTTGTTGTTCATCATCGCCATGTCGAACTCGGCCGCGAAGTCGGTCAGGGCGCGCAAGCCGCGCACCACCACAAGCGCGTTGATGTCCAAAGCGTACTTGACCATCAGCCCATCGAATTGGGTCACCGTGACGTTGTCGAGATGTGCGATTGCCTCAGTCATCAGGACCGCACGCTCATCGATCGTGAACAGCTCGGACGAACGGCCAAAGATGCCGACGACGACCTCATCGAAGAGGCGCGCGGAGCGCTCAACGATGTCGAGATGACCAAGGGTGGGTGGGTCAAAGCCACCCGGGTAGAGCGCTTTGGTCATGGAGTCACAGTCATTCTGGACAGCGTCACGTCAACACCCCGGGCTCATCGTCTCGCGCTCATTGGCTGCGGCCGGCACGAAGGTGCCGAGAACGCCGTCACCATACCGACGCTCCTCCACTTGGGCTAGATCGGCGATTCCCGGCGGGGCAGGTCGCTTGCGGAGGTACCGCCAGAGTAGGAGTCCCCGCTCGCCGACCAGGCCGGCCTCAGCTAATTCGATCAATGCCTCGGTGGCGTCGTCGGGGTAGGGCGGATCGGCGAAGCAGAGGTCGTAGGGCGGCTCCAGGGCACGGGCCGACTCAACCGGGACGCAGAGAACGCGCGCCCGAGCTGTGCAGTCCAGCGTCTCCAGATTTCGGCGAATGACGTCGCAGGCGCCGCGGTCGCGCTCGACGAAGTCGACGCTCTGCGCGCCGTTGCTGAGTGCCTCCAGCCCCAGCAGCCCGGATCCTGCGTAGAGGTCGAGGACGCGTCCCGTGACGACTGCGAGCACGTCGGGCCGGTTGAAGATCGACTCGCGCATGCGGGCCGTGGCCGGCCGGGTGGGCGCGGCGGCGGCGGCCAGGCGGCGGCCGGCGAAGTCGCCGGTGGCGATCCGCACCTGTGGCTGCCGCGTTCGGGACGCCATCGCGCGTGGTGCCGCTCAGCCTTCGACCCGCACGGTCAGCGCGCGCCCGACGCGTACGTCGCCGTCCGAGACGATCAGCCGGACTTCGTAGGTGCCGGGGCGCGTGGGCGTGGTCCAGACAACCCACCCGGCTGCACCCGATCCGCCCAGCTCGCCGTCGTCGGACTCCCAGACCGGTCTGTAGAGCTCGCTGTTAGGCAGCACCAGCCGCACGCCACCCGACTCGAGGAAGTCGTTCACCGTGTCCCAGAGCTGCGCGTGCCCCGGGTCGTCCGAGACGTCCTCCAGCGCCAGCCCGCCGAGACCAAAGTCGGCGATCAAATCGAGCTTGAAGCCGATGCTGAATCGGTTCTCCAGCCAGATCGTGACGAGCTGGCCGTTGACATCTGGGTAAATGAACGAGACGGCGTTGGCGAAACGGTCCCAGAAGAGACCACTGGCTCCGCCGTCCTGGAACAAGCTGTTGCCCACCAAGGTCACCCGTGAGCCAGCCAGCACGGGACCGGGCTCGCGCACGCTCACGATCGCCGCCACCCCAAGCGCCTCGCGTTGTGTGACCAATTGGGTAGCGGTCGCGCTTTTGACGACGCTGAGCGGGGTCAGCTTGAGCAGGATCTTCTCGCTCGGCACACGGTTGAGCACCGACGGCAAGGCGTTGGCCAGGGTCTCGCGGAAGATCGACTGATCGCGCGGCGGGGTCAGCTTGAGCAGATCGACGACCGCGCCCAGCACGGCCAGGTCATAGGCGCCCTCGTTGAATCCCGAGGCATCGTTACGCGGCAGGGGGATATGAACACTGATCCCGCGGTCGTCGCGATGAAGTTGGTCGGCGAGCTCGCTAATGAACGAAGTAAACGCCTCGCGCAAAGCGGGGCTGATGAACTCGTAGTCGATGTCGACGCCGTCGTAACGCCCCGTCTGCACCATGAGGAGAATGTTGTTGATGTGCTGACGGCGCAGCTGCTCCGAGGCGATCACGGTGTTGATCGTCTCCGCCAAGGTGACGTCAGCGATCACGACCGGATAGATGGCCTGGGTCACATCGCTGGGCAACGCCTCGACGCGGCCGAGCAGCGAACCATCGCTCGCAGGCACGAATCCAATGGGGTTGATAATCGTCAGCGTGTTGACGGCGGCGGCGGCGAGATCGGTTCCGTGCGGCAGCGTTCCGGTCACAGTGTCGCGGAATTGCAAGCGTCGCAGAATTGCCATATTCGCCGGCACTTGCTCCAGCTCAACCGTCGCGGCGACATGGTCTTCGGTCAGGAAGGCGGGATCGAGGCGCTCCCAGAGGCCGTCGACAAAGGTGTAGGCACCCAGATTGCGCGCATCCTGCGTGGGCGAATTGAGACGCAGCGTGAGTTGGAAGGGGCCCGCCAGGGTGGGGGACACGGTGAGATCGTAGATCGGGCTGACCGGTTGCAGGTTGTCCGGCACGTCGGGCAGACGTTCGCGCAGATCGGCGCGAATCGTGACGGGCGCGTCCCCGTTCAGCGCCGCGACCTGCGCCACCGCAGCGTCCTGCGACGTCGCGTCGTCGTCGTCCAGCAAGGCGATCGGGGGGACAAAGAACACGATCAAGGCCACGGCCAGTCCGACCACCGCGAGGCCGATCAGATAGGGACCAAGGTCGCGCCGACCGCGGGAAGCGCGCGGGGTTGCCCGGCCCGAGCCTGGAGGCGCGGACGGGGCCGGCTCGGCGCTGGGGCGCTCGCCGACCCGTCGCGGCCCTCGACGTCGGAAGGGTCCTTCGCTCATCGCCGCCGAACCTCCGGCGTCAAGATCAGTGACTCTTGCGGTTCCATGCCCAGCGCCAGGTAGACAACCTCAACGGCCTGATTCGGCTGGAGCTGCCGAAGCACGTTGAGGTAGGGCTGATCGCGAGTGATGGCCACGCCGTTCATGCTGACCACGATATCGCCCGGCCGCAGTCCCGCCAGGCCAAAGACGCCTTCGCGCGTGATCTCGAGAAGGAACGCGCCTTCGTCAACCGACAGGCCAAGCTGACCGGCCACCAGCGGGTCCAGGCTACGGACATCCAGGACGCCGAAGTCTGCCCGCGGGAATCCCCCATCACGAGCAATCGCGCGAGCGATAGGAAGAACGATGTCCATCTGCAGGGCGAAGGCGACGCCGTCGACGAAGCTGCCATCGTCGGTCTGGCGCACGACGGTGGTCGTCAGCCCCACGATCTCGCCCGCGAGGTTGACCAGCGCGCCACCGCTATTGCCTTGATTGAGAGCGGCGTCGGTCTGGATCAGGTGCTCCTGGACAAAATTATCGCGCGGGAAGGAAGCGTCGGGGTCACTCACGATCCCCAAGGTGACCGTTGGCCGCACACCCAGCAGCGGATTACCCGCCGTGAAGACTGCGTCGCCGAGATCGAGAGCCGCGGAGCTGCCAAAGCGGGGCGCCCGTTGCCCGGTTGGAGTGATGCGCAAAACCGCAATATCGGTGAAGGGCGCGTCGTGGCCCACCAGCTCGGCCTCGTGTCGGCTCTGGTCGGCCAGGATCACCATGATCGTCTCGGCACCGCGGATCACGTGTTCGTTGGTGAGTACGAAACCCTCCGCGTCAAGGATGATGCCGCTGCCAAGGGAGACTTTCGAGATGAGGTTGCCATCCTCGTCACGTTCGGCCGCCGACTCCGCATCGACGATCACAATCGAGGGCAGGACCCCCACCACCGCGTCTGAGAGGGATTGGTCGCGCTGCTCGAACGCGTCGTTGACGGCGGTGGCGACGATGCCTTCGACGGTCTGCTCGTCGAGCCCGTCGTCCTCGTCCAAAACGAGGACCACCAGGATCGCGATCAGGGCCCCGGCGAGGAGACCCGCCAAAGAGCTGAGCAAGGTGGTAGCCGGGAGATTCGCGCGCATTTCGCCTCGTGCAGAACCGCGTTGTGCTACTCGCGAACCGCGTTTCGACCGGTCTTCGCCGACCGAACCATTCCCGTGCTCCCGACCGCCGCGGCTCAGTGTAGCAACGCTGCGGCGCAGGCCTCTAGACACAACGAGCGACGTTCGTTTACAAGCGCTCATCCACAGCTATACTTGCTCCAATGCGAACATCTGGTCGGCCAGAGACGCGAGTCTCCGGTCGACTTTCTCGTGGTCCGAAGGACGCCCCTCGTGGGCGCCGGGTGACGAAGGCAGCGAGTGATGCCCCCCACAAAGCCCGTCCCAATCACTGCGGCAGGCCTAGCGAAGCTCCAGGCCGAGCTGCAAGAGCTGATCTCCGACAAGCGCGCGGAAGCGGCCGCCCACATCCAACAAACACGCGAGGACTCGCCCGGCTCACAAAACGAGGGCGAGTATGAAGAGGCCAAGAACGAACAGGCCTTCATCGAGGGCCGGATCCAGACGATCCAGCAGATCCTCTCGAACGCCGAGGTGATCGACGAGAAGGCCGCGCACAAGACGGACATGGTCCATCTTGGCGCGAAGGTGACGGTGACAATGGGACGACGCGAGCAGACCTTCACGATCGTGGGGATGCCCGAGGTGGACGCGGCGCACGGCTTCATTTCGGACGAATCGCCCGTGGGGCAAGCCCTGCTGGGCCAGAAGATCGGCGATACCGTGTCGGTCGAGGCGCCAGCCGGCACCATCAAGATGAAGGTGAAGAAGATCAAGTAGATCCCCGCGCCCGAACCAGATTCAATGGAACGGGCGCTCAGGCGCCCGTTTTTCCTGCCCGCTCAGCCCCTGTTTCGTAAGGAAACCCGTCGTCATGCCCGACAGTCCAGCAGCAGAACCCGCTCCAGACGCCGCGTCAGATTCGGGCAGTGAGCGCCTACAGGAGATGTTTGACCAGCGTCGCTCGAAGATGGATGCGCTGCGCAAGGCGGGGCTGGAGCCGTACCCGGCACGCACGGGCCGCGACCACAGCCTGGCGGCGGCACGGGCGGCGTTCGAAGCAGCCGAACAGAACGACGCCGCGCCGCCCAGCGTGACCGTGGCCGGCCGCGTCACGAGCGTGCGGGGGCAAGGCAAGGTGGCATTCATCGATCTGCGCGACGGAAGTGGCTCGTTGCAGCTGTTCTGCCGGCGTGACGCGCTGGGCGAGAGCGGCGGGCTGGCGCTGGACCAGCTCGACCTCGGTGACCACGTCGAGTGCGGGGGGGCGTTGATTCGCACGCGGCGGGGCGAGATCTCCGTGGAGGCGCAGGCGCTGCGGGTGATCACGAAGGCGCTGCGGCCGCCGCCGGAGAAGTTCCACGGCCTGCGCGACCAGGAGGCCCGCTACCGCCAGCGCTACTTGGACCTGCAAGCGAACGAGGACTCGCGCGAGGTCTTTCAGCGGCGTTCCCAGATCGTGGCCTCACTGCGCCGGCGGATGGATGCGCGAGGATTCCTGGAGGTCGAGACGCCGGTCCTGCAGCCGGAGGCTGGGGGTGCAGCGGCGCGACCGTTCGAAACCCACTTCAACGCACTCGACGAGTCTCGCGTCCTGCGGATCGCGATCGAACTCCACCTCAAGCGCTTGGTCGTGGGCGGCTTCGACAAGGTCTACGAGATCGGCCGCATCTTCCGCAACGAGGGCGTCTCCACGCGCCACAACCCCGAATTCACGATGTTGGAATCGTATGAGGCATACGCGGACTACGGCGATGTCGCCCGCATGGTGGAAGAGCTCGTCAGCGAGGTCGCGGAGGAGGTGCTGGGCACGATGCTGATCCCCTGGGGGGCTCCCGAATCGGACGACTTGGTGGAGATCAACCTGACGCCGCCCTGGACTCGGATCACGATGCATGAGGCCGTGCAGCAGTACGCGGGGATCGACTTCTTCGACTACGCGACGCCGGAGGCGATGACCGGCTTGCTGCATGAGCGCCACATCGAGGTCCCGCAAGGAGCGAGTTGGGGCAAGCTGTTCGACGCCTTCGTCAGCTCCACCGTCGAGCCGCACCTCATCCAGCCAACGTTCCTGCTGGACTACCCGATCGAGCTGTCTCCTCTGGCCAAGCGTCATGCGGAAGACGATCGGCTGGTGGAGCGTTTCGAGGCGTTCGCGGCTGGGTGGGAGGTCGCCAACGCCTACAGCGAGCTGAACGACCCGATCGATCAGCGCGAGCGCTTCGCGACCCAGAGCGGGCTGCAAGCGGCGGGAGACGACGAGGTCGAACTGGGCGACGAAGACTTCTTGGTCGCGCTGGAACACGGCATGCCACCCACGGGCGGGCTGGGGATGGGGATCGACCGCCTGGTGATGCTGCTGACGAACCGTCAGTCGATCCGAGATGTGATTCTCTTCCCGCAGATGCGCCGCAAGAGCTGAACCAGCACAGAGCCAGAAAAATGCTGCGGCACTTCACCGTCTCGGCCTTCGTCTCGGTCGACACAGCGACCGGAGGCGCAACCTTGCTGCATTTCCACGCCCTGAACCAAATGTGGCTGCCGGCGGGCGGACACGTCGAGCCGGACGAGGACTCCGTCCAAGCGACCTTGCGCGAGACGAAGGAGGAGACGGGGCTCGACGTCGAAATCTTGCCGACGAGCGAGCCGCTTCCCTACGAACAGCCGCCCCAGCTGCCGGCTCCGGTCACAATCATGGTGGAAGACATCGCCGACCACCCCATCGACGGGCGGCACCAACACATTGACCAGATCTACTTCACGCGCCCGCGGGTCGCGGGCGCTGAACTACCGGCCGTGCCGGAGGGTTGGATCTGGGTCGACGCGGCGGCGTTGCGAAGTGACAGCCCCATTTCACCGCAACCTGATGCAGAGCCGGTCGCGATCCCCGAAGATGTGCGAGTGCTCGGGCTGGCAGCCATCGAACGCGCCGCGAGGGGATGAGTTCCCCGCCGAACCGCCCGAGGCGAGGAGGACCGCTCGTGGCGACCCGATGGTCCTGCGCACTTCCGTCTGGCTCCTAACGCCCAGCCGTCTACCGGCGCGCTGCGCGCGCCACGTTTCGCCATGGAGCCCACATGCTGCCCGTTCGACTCTTCCGTGACGACGTCGACCAAGTACGTCGCGCGCTGGAACTGCGACATACCGAAGCACCCGTCGATCGCGTGATCGAACTCGATCAGCAGCGCCGCACGGTGCTGGTGGAGCTGGAGAAGCTGCGCGCGCAGCGCAATGAAGCCGGCAAAGCGATCGGCAAGGCCAAGGACGAGGCGGAGCGCCAGTCCCTGATCGACGGCCAGCGCACCGTGGCCGACCGGCTCGACGAACTAGAGCAGCAGCAGCGCACGATCGACGCGGATCTTCGCGCAACGCTGTCGGAGTTCCCCAATCTCGTCGATCCCGCTACCCCGGAAGGGGCGGGTGAGGAGGACAATGTCGAGCTACGGCGCTCCGGCGACCCAGTCGATCTGGGCTTCGAGGCCAAGCCGCACTGGGAGCTCGGCGAGTCGCTCGGCGTCATCGACACGGAGAGAGCCGCGGCGATGGCTGGCTCACGGATGTACATGCTCAAGGGCGAGGGCGCGAAGCTGCAGCGCGCGCTGATCGGCTACTTCCTGGAGACGCACGGGGCGAACGGCTACACCGAGGTCTACGTGCCGCTGATGGTGCGGGAAGAGGCGATGTGGGCGGCGGCGAAGCTACCCAAGTTCGGCGACACGATGTTCCACGACGCCGAAGAGGACCATTGGTTCGTGCCCACAGCCGAGGTGCCGCTGACGCTGATGCACCTGGATGAAATCCTGGACGACGAGGCGCTGCCCCTGAAGTACACGGCGCACTCGTCATGCTTTCGTCGAGAGAAGGTGGCGCACGGCCGCGACGTGCGCGGGATCAAGCGGGTGTTCCAGTTCGAGAAGGTGGAACTCTACCAGTTCACCAAGCCGGAGGACTCCCCCGCTGCGCTGGAAGCGATGCTGCTGGAGGCCGAGACGCTGCTGCAAGAGCTGGAGCTGACCTACCGCGTGCTGCAGATCTCCAGCGGTGATCTGGGCTTCACGGCGACGGTGCAGTACGACCTGGAAGTCTGGGCGCCTGGCGCGCAGGAGTGGCTTGAGGTGGGCAGCACGTCGAACTGCACCGACTTCCAGGCGCGACGCACGAACACGCGCTACCGCCCGCTCGACGATGAGGGCAAGCCTGGGCGACCGCAGTTCGTCCACACGCTGAACGGCTCCGGCCTGGCCCTGCCGCGGGTGATCGCAGCGATTCTCGAGAACTACCAGCGCGAAAATGGATCGGTCGCGATACCAGACGTCCTCCAGCATCGGATGGGCCGTCTGCTGCAGATCACCGTATAGCGCTCCGGCTGGCTCACGGCCCCGCACGATTGAACGCACATACCAGACCGCACAAACGGGCTCGGGGGACTGCCATGCCGATGGATGAACACAAGCGCTTCAACCAGCTGAGCTGGAACGAGGCGGTCCAGATCCATATGGATTCGGACGGCTACGGGCTGCGTGAGTTCCTGGAGGAGCGCAAGAACAAGCTGCACCAGCGCGACATCGACGAGATGGGCGATGTCAGCGGCAAGTCGCTGCTCCATCTGCAGTGCCACTTCGGGATGGACACGCTGTCCTGGGCGATGCTGGGCGCGACGGTGACCGGGATCGACTTCTCGCCACCGGCGACCGAAGCGGCACGCGGGATCGCAGCCGAGCTCGGCTTCGACGACGCGCGTTTCATCGAGAGCGAACTGCTCGACGCGCCGTCCGCGCTCGATGAGCAGTTCGATCGCGCCTACACCGGGATCGGGGCGCTGAACTGGCTGCCTGACATCCGCGGTTGGGCGCGGGTGGTGCCGCACTTCCTCAAGCCCGGGGGCGTGTTCTACATCACCGAAGGTCACCCCATGCTCTGGACGATCGACGACGAACGCGACGGCCAGGAGTTGGTCGTCGCGTTGCCCTACTTCGAGCGCGACGAGCCCAACCGCTGGGATGACCCCGCGGACTACGCCGACCCCAATGCGCGCATGGAAAACTCCGTTGTCTACGAGTGGAGCCATGGGCTGGGAGAGATCGTGACCGCGTTGATCGACGCCGGTTTGACGATCGAGTTCGTGCACGAGCACAGGACGCTCTACTGGCGCGCCCTGCGCTGGATGGAGTCGGTGCAGGGCGCGAACGAGTGGAGTCTGCTGGACGAGTGGCGCCTGCCCGAGGGGCGTGGCGACGACGTGCCACTGATGTACTCGATCCGCGCGCACAAGGCTCCTGCTTCGGGTGGGAGCTAGCCGCGGGCGGTAGGCTCGCGGCATGCTCTGGCGACTCCTACGCAGGATCTTCGGGCGGCGCGGGGGGCAGCGAGGCGGGCCGCGCAAGCCCGCCGGCTTCGTGCTCGCGCTGGCCGAGACACTGGCGGGGGCGGGACACCGGGCCTCGATCGCGACCGCCGATGCACCCGAACACGCCCTCGCCGGGATGCTCGATGCGCGTTCTCACGGCCTGCTGTCGATTGAAGGTGGCCCGCCCGACCTCGTGCTGGTCAGCGGGGCGAGCCAGAGCGGCCATCTGGCCGACACGCGGGTAACCGGCTTCCACTGGCTGATCCGGCGCGACGGTCTCGCCGCTTCTTGGCCCGACGGGCTGGTGGAGGCCAAGCGCGAGTTTCGCGCTTCCGACGTCGGACCGGCGCGACGCTTCCGCTGGACCGCCGCCGATGAGTCGGCGGCGTCGCGGGCTGCGGCGACGGCGTTGAACGAGCTGGGCGCGGCCAACGACGGGATCCTGCAACTGCTCCGGGATCCGGGCACGCTCGTGATCGAGGTCGCTCCGCATCCGGAGCTGGGCCTGCTGCGGCTGAGTCACTTCGTGGGCAACCGCAACACGTTGGAGCGGCCGGACGTGGTCCAGATCGTCCGGGTCTGCGAAGCGATCGGGAGGATGGCAGACCAGCCGAGCGCCCCTGACGACGGCTAGCGAGTGGCTAGAGCAGATCCAGATCATCGGGGATGGTGACCGGGCCGTCGTACGTAGAAGCGAGTTCCGCCTGCAGCTCGGCCCAGGTCGCGCCTTGGAGGAGCACGTGGGTCAGCGCCAGTTGCGCCGGGGCGGCCTGAGTTGCGATGCGACCGAGATCCTCAGCGGAGGTGTGATGGGCGCGGTGATACGTCTGCCAGGCCTCGCTACGTCGCGCCAATCCGGCGGCGCAATAAACCTCGTGGATCAGCAAGTCGCAATCCCGGGCCTGATCGATCAACGCCTCGCAATAGGTCGTATCGCCGGAAATGACGATGCTGCGGTCGTCGCTCTCGAAGCGGTAGCCGAAGCTGTGTTCCCAGTCGCCGTGGGCGACTTCAAACGCGGTTATGCGGATGCGATCGTCCTCGTAGACCTCGTGGCCACTCGGACCGGCGTTCATGTCGTACGCCTGGCAGCGCCAGCCGTCGGGGCTGGCCGGCTCCAGCCCACCGAGCCGGATGCGGCGGTCTTCGCTGTAGGCGTCCTCGATCCGCGCGACCAGATCGACCGTGCCCGGCGGCCCGGCGATCTCGATCGGGTCGCTGCGGCCGACGGTCCAGGGCGTGTAGATCAGGTCGGGCACTCCGGCGCAATGGTCGTGGTGCAAGTGGGTGAGGAAGGCGCGACGGATGTTGGGGGCTTGCAGCGCTTCGATCTCATGGCGCTCGGCAGCCTCGATCGCGCGGCGCACGACTCCGGGTCCCGCGTCGACGATGTACGAGCGATCACCGACGACGACAGCCAGCGACGGTCCGTGCCGCGTGGGATCCGGGATCGGGGTGCCCGTGCCGAGCATGACGACGCGAGTCGTGAGGTCAGTCATCAACGCGCCCCCTTCGATCCGGAATGTTAGCGCGCGATCGGAGAGCGGTGAGTCAGGACGGACTCGGAGCCACGACGTCGCGCTGCGTCTCGAGCCGCTGCAGGATCAGTGCCAGCTCGGGGTTGGCGACCCCCGATAGCGTCTCCCTGAAGTTCCGCTGGGCCGCCGCGACGAGGGCAAGTCCGCGATCGGTCAACACAATCCGCTTGAGGCGGCGGTCCTCCGCCGGACGTTCCCGACGGATCACGCCTTGGTCCTCAAGGCATTTGAGCATTCCGCCGAGCAGCGGAGGCGCCAGCCCAAGTTGGAGGGCGAGGTCTACCGGCCGGACGTCCGGCGCGCCGTCAACGATCAACAGGAGAGCCACCTGGGGGACCGAGGGAGATGCGGCCGCACGGTCATGTGGCCCGCTGCGACGGGCCGAGAGGCGCATCGTCAGTCGGGCGATCCGCGCGATCGCCAAAGCACGCGAAAGAGTCGCTGCCATCTCGCTCATAACGGGCTGCCTATTGGCCCCGGCTCGACGCTGACCACCGCCGACCGACGCCTCTATCACCCACTCGCTTGACGAAGGAACGTCGGGGGCGGTTCCCCGGATTCCCGCCTCGCCTGCCGCAGGCGGACCAGCCGTTAGGATCGGGGCGATGAGCGTGGATTCTAACCCCAACAACGTCAACAGCGACGGGCGCAACGACGACTCGGAGGTCGCGCCCTGGGGCACCTTTTCGTACCCCAACTACCGCCGTTATTGGTTCGCTTCGCTGGCGCGCGTGTTCGGGATTCAATTCCGCTTCCTCGGCGCGGCTGGCTCGTCGCCGTGGAGTTGGACGAATCGTCGTTCTGGCTGGGGCTGGTGATGCTGGCCTCGGCCGTTCCCACGATCGTGCTGTCGGTGCCGGCCGGGGTGCTCGCGGACCGCATGGCTACGCGCCGGCTGCTGCTGATCAGTCAGGTGCTCAGCTTCGGCGCCCACCTGACGCTGGCGATTCTGGTCGTGACCGATGTCGTCGAGCTCTGGATCGTGATCGTCTGGGCGATCATTTCGGGCGCCTTCACGGCGCTCTCAACGCCGGCCCAGAACGCGATTCTGCAGCGTCTGATCGAGATGCGGGTGATGGCCAGCGCCGTGGCGTACAACAGCTCGATCTGGAACAGCATGCGCATCGTGGGTCCGGCGCTGGGCGGAATCTTGATCGCTGCGATCGGCACAGGGCAGGCGTTCTTCGTGACGGCGGGCGGCTTCGCCATCTCGATCGCGCTGATCGCCTCGCTGCAACTCGCACCGCATATCCGCGACGCGCAGGGCCACGGCGACCGCGGCTTATCGGAGGGCTTCCGCTACATCCTCTCGCGGCCGATCTTCTTCGCCACCATCGGGCTCTCGTTCTTCACGTCCATCTTCGGGACATCGTACGTCGTCTTGCTGCCGATCTTCGCGGACGACCTGCTCTCGATGTCGGTGCGCGCGGATTCGGCTTCATGGAGGCGGCAGCCGGCATTGGGGGGCTGCTGGGAACGATCTTAATCGTGAAGCTGGGCGGCGGGGGCCGGGAGGGTCCGGTCATGCTGGGCTCGGCCGCGATCTTTGGCATCTGGATCGCGCTGTTCGCGGCGACAGAGTCGTTCCCGCTGGCGATGTTGCTGCTCTTCGCGGGCGGTCTCTTCGAGGCGATCTATTTGAACCTCGGCATGACGACGATTCAGCTGTTGGTGCCGAACCATCTCCGCGGCCGCGTGATGGGAATCTGGACGATAACCTGGTTCCTGACCTCCGTCGGCGGGTTCGTGGCCGGGGCGGTCGCGGAGGCGCTGGGCGTCCGGCTCACGATTGCGGCGGGCGCGCTGGCGGTGACGGGCTTCGCGCTATTGCTGCTGGTCCTGGTGCCCGAGCTGCGGCGCCTGAGCGAAGCGCGAGCGCAAGTCGGCGAGGGCAGCCCGGAACCGCTCGCTAGCGACTGACGGACGTCGGATCCGTGTCCGGCACGAGGCCCAACCCCGGTGGCAGGACGACTTCATAGTCGCTCGCGGCCGCGCGTGCCGCGGCCTGGGCTTCTTCGATGGCGTCGGCACGGGCGTCGACGAGAGCATCCTCGCGCACCACGCCCGCGATCAGCGCGACCCCGACGATAGCCATGCCGATCGAAACGTACCAACGCATACCAACTTGACGCGGGCGAGCCCGCCCCGGTTCCAGGCCGAATCGAATCAGCTACCGTCCGACATCGGCGCACGACCAGCCTTGGGGGCCACGATGTACTTGACGACCGATGACGCCTGGCAGGTCGACTGGCCCGATCCGGCGATGGCGGCGTTGAGCTAGACCTGGGATGCCCAGCATTGTCCGTCTCCGATCAGCGTGCTGGCCGCCGAGGTCGGCGATCTGTGGTACGAGACGGCATTTTGGGACCGGCCCGTCACGATTAATGGTATCTGTACCTGGGCCGAGATCCGAACGTCGCTCGGGATCTGCCATCGTCGAGCGGCTCGGCGGCGGAGGCTACCGCCACCTGGGAGGCTGAGCGTTTACCGCTGATTGAGGCCACGGTGGCCGAGATCCGCGGTGGTGACTGGGCCTCGCTCAATACCGGCATCTTGCTCGCCGAGTTGCCCGGCATGATCCGACGCAGTGGAGACGGTTTCGGGCTGACGATTAAGTCGTCGTCGGACCTGGTGCCCAGCCTGACGGCCTTGCTCACCTTTTGCGAGACGCACTTCGGGCGCAACTGACCGTTGCTTGGCATGCGCATGCTGCAAGGCCACGCCAACGCGTCAACGGACTCCGCTCTCGGCCTGCAACAACTTGCCGCTCAAGCGGCCCAGTCCGAGGAGTTGCGTCGGGCCGTCGCGGCGGGGGGCCTGGAGGGGCTCGCGTCGGTCCAGGGTGGTCCGGAGTTCCAGAACGCGTTCGCCGCCTACCTGAACGTGTACGGCTGGCGGCTGCCGGGCTGGATCGAACTGCGGCGGGCGACCTGGTCCGAGGATCCTTCGGTCCCGCTGCGCATGATCAGTCGCTACCCCGAAGACGGAGCTGCGGGGCCCGATGTCGCCACGGCCAACGCTGCCGCCGGTCGCGAGGATGCGATCAGCGAGGCGAAGGCGACGCTGAACCCTGACGAACGGGCGCAGCTGGACGAGCTCCTGGCCGCGGCCACTGGTTATGTCGAGTTGATCGAAAGGCGCGCGCTGTGGCAGCAGCAACTCTTCGCCTGTCTGCGCGTTCCTCTGCTCGTGCTGGGCGAGAAGCTCGTCGCGTCGGCAGTGCTAGCGGCTGCGGACGATGTCTTCCAGCTCACGCTCGCAGAACTAGAGGAGGGTCTGCAGGGGACGGATCTTGCCTCGACGGTACGCGAGCGGCGTGCCGATCTCGAGCGCTGGGCGGCTCTGATCCCGCCACAGGTCCTCGGTACGGCACCGAGCGAACGGCCGGAGATCGCCGCCATCCTGATGGACGGTGCGGGCCTCAGACCAAGCGATGAACCCCACGTCGTCAATGGCTTCGCGGCGAGCCCGGACGTCGTGCAGGGGCGCGCGCGCGTCGTGACGGACCTGGCGAAGTTGGGCCGAGTCGAGCCGGGCGATGTGCTGGTCACCCGCTTTACGGCACCGATTTGGACGCTGGCCTTCGGAGTGGCCAGCGCCGTCGTAACCGACGCCGGCGGTGTGCTTTCGCACGGGGCGATCGCCGCGCGGGAGTACGCGCTGCCGGCGGTCGTCGGGACGCAGGTCGGCACGACGAAGATCCCGGACGGCGCGCTGGTCACCGTCGATGGGAACCAGGGCGTCGTCCGAATCGACGAGGAGCGGCTCGGCTAGGCGCCCGGGCTGAGGAACCAGTCAAGGATTGGACCGTTCTCTTCGCGCGGGTAGGTGTGGGAGAGATCGTCGATCTCGCGGAAGGTGAGCTTCGCGCCGGCCTCGGTCGCCGCCGACGCCGCGTCGCGCGCCGTCTGGATCGGGAACATCCAGTCCAGCGCGCCGTGGACGAGATAGATCGGCTTGTCCTGGATGCCGTCCGCGAGCTGCAACAGCATGGGGTGAAAGCTGGCGGAGATCGGAGCAAGGTGAGTGAAGGGAACGCCCTGACCCAGACCGACGAGCCAAGCGAAGCTGCCACCGTCCGACATCCCGGTGAGCAAGACGCGGCTGCGGTCGATCGGCCAGCGCTGCTCGACCTGATTCAGGATCTGGATCAGGTGCTGTCCGTCGAAGGCGGGGTTCTGCAGCGACCAGGTGCGGTCCTGCGAACTGGGCGAGATGACGAGCACGTTGCGCGTGCGCGCCGCCTTGAGCCAGGTCCAGAGGAAGTCGGCGCCGTGGCCGCTGCCGCCGTGCAGGGCGATGACGACCGGCAGCGGCGTGCCGGCCTCGTGCTGTTCGGGGGCGTAGACGGAGTAGCCGCCCCGCTCAGCGCGGTCGTTGGCGTGGTGGAAGATGCCGATGTCGCCACGCAAGCGGTCGACGTTGGCGAGCTGCTCCAGCAGAGCCTTGTCGTCGCGCGCGGCGGGCAGGAGGAAGAACTGGCTGACCGTGGGCAGGGCGGCGCTGAGAGGATAGAGCGCTTCCTGGGCGCGGGTGTTGTGCCGCAGCGCGGCGTAGGCGGCCATCGGCCCTTCCGGGCTGTCGACGGCGCCTTGCAGACCCTCGAGTCCGGCCAGCGCTTCGTCGGCGCCGGCGAGAATGCGCTGGCGGAAGTCCTGCAGGTGCTCGGGCCACTCCAGCGCTTCGACCTGTGCCTTGCCCGCGATGACCGGGTCGGCAAAGTCGCCCACGGCATCGGCCACGTCGCGGATGTTGGGCGGGTGCAGATGTCGGCCGGCCAAGGCCAGTCCATCGAGCGCGGTTAGCAGCGGCGGCACAAGCGCCACGATCGCGTCGTGGAGTTGGTCGTTGGTCATGGGAACGCCTCGTCGGGGGAGGATAGCGGCGGGGCGCAGAGCGGGCCTGCCCTTGAGACGTTGGCGGATGGATGTCGTCCCGACAGACCGCGCCTTACCCTATCGGGGCGGAGGGGTGGCAGAGCGGTTGATCGCGCCGGTCTTGAAAACCGGTAGGCCCTTCGGGGTCTCGTGGGTTCGAATCCCACCCCCTCCGCCATTTGGCTCGTTCTCCATTCCGCCGATTCGTTGTCCCGCCCCGATCCGGGCGCGCACGCCGACGGCACCACTGCCGCTCGCGAGTCTTCCACTCGCCTCCTGTGGCCCCGCGGGCCGTGGCTCCCCGACCCGACTGTCGCCGCATGAACGTGCAGCCGCGCCGGAACGCCCCAGCGCCCGCCGTTCGATGCTTCATGAAGCGACTAACTTGCGGCCTGAGTCTCGTTCACGCTAGAACAATGTCAGGGGACCAATCGTACCGCCACAGACGGCGTGCAGCGCGAATGACTGGACCCAAGCGTCCGAGGCGACGCACGCGATCCGCAGAGGAGCCGCGATGACATGGATCGGGGCCGCTATCATCATCGGGATCGTCGTGGTCGGCATCTTCTTCGGGACTAGAGGCGATGAAGAGCGGATCGACGAGGCGAACGCCGCGGCGGGCGGCGCGACGCAAGCAGACGACCGGCACCAGGAAGGCCGCGTGTCCGTCTTCGACTTGCGCGAGGGGGACTGCTACGACCTGCCGTCTTCCGACGAAGTCGTGCTCGACGTAGGCGACGTGGAACTCGTGCCCTGCGGCGGGGCGGAGTACAAAGTCCTGGATCTCGTCCTGATCCGCGACAGTGGACCCTGGCCCGGTCAGGCAGCGATCGACACATTGGTTACGGCTCGATGCCCGAGGACTACGGAACTCTTCTTAGCGCCGACGGAGGACAGCTGGAAGCTAGGCGACCGGACGATCACATGCGTAGAAGAGCTCTGAGACAGGAGGCCCACGGGAGCAACCCGCGTTGAGGAATTCACCACATGTCCTGGCGTTCTGCGGGCTGCTTTGCCTTGGGATCGGTCTCTCGGCCTTAGCTGGGGTGTATCGCAAGCAGAGCTCGACGAAGCTCGCAGCGAGAGTGACGCCCTCTCGGCTGAGGTCGACGAGACGCGGAGGAAGGTCGCTGAACTGGCGGCCGCCGGCGCGAGCGCGCAACGGAAGGCGGAGCAGCTCGCGACGGACTTGGCCGAGATTCAGGAGGAGCGGACTCAACTACGACGCGAGCTTGCCACGGCCACGTTCCGAATTGAGGAGCTCGAGGGCGTTTCCGAAGCGCTGGTCGCGCTGCTCGGGGAACGGCAAACGGCCTCGACGGTCCCGATCGTGCTGCAAGCGGTGCAGGCGTACCCCAGCACCTGCACGGAAGAGTTCCAATTCTTGGTCCAGTACGTGGTCGCCGGGGTCGAGCAAGGGTTCTGCAGCGCCGGAGACTCCGACTGCCTCCTGGCGAATCCGACCATCGGTGAGGCTCTGCCCGTGGAGTGCAGGTCGACCCGCGGGCGCTAGGTCCTGCGGCTCGCAATCGCGGGCGCTTGAGACGGACTTTGCGCTAGACGTCGACGAGGCCGGAGCGAACCGCGTCGAGTTCTGCCTCACTCAGGCCCTGCGCGGTGAAGAAGCCCCGCGCGTCGCCGAACTCATCGCCGACCAGCGCCAGGAAGCCGTGGATCATCTCGGCTTTGACTTCCATGCGAGCGCGGAGCTCCTCGTCCGGCTCGGGCAGGTCGCGTCCCGACTCGCGCAGGTAGGCGATCAGGCTGTCGATGCTGGCGTTACTGGCGGCGTATTCGGCGGCGATGTCGTCCACGGCGACACCAGCCACCGCTAGCAGCAGGCCGGTGAGGATGCCGGTGCGGTCCTTGCCCGCCGTGCAGTGGATCAGGACGGGGTAGGTCGTCGACTCGCTCAGCAAGCGCGCCGCCTCCGCGTAGCGTGCAGCGCCACGACGAAAGCCGACGAAGTACCGCTCCGGCGACATGGTTCGGCCGTAGGCGATGTTCATCGAGTCGACGTACTCGGCCATCCCCTGCTCGGTGGAGACGGGGGAGATGTGGTGCCGGGTGATGTGGTCGGCGATCAGGGGGCCGCGCGTCGGCGAGTCGCTCAGCTCGTCCGGGTGGCGCAGGTCGATCACGGTGCGCAGACCGAGCTCGGCGTGCAGGCGGCGAGCGCCGTCGTCGGTGATGCGGTCGGGAGAGCCCGAGCGAAAAAGGCGCGCCGACTGGATCCGCCCGCCGTCGGACGTGGGCAAGCCTCCGACGTCGCGCAGATTGAAGATGCCGTCGATCTCGAAGTTGTTCATGGGGCTCATTGTGGCAGCGCGGGCCTGACGATCCAGAGAACTGGAATGCGATCGGCCAGTCCCACGACTAGAGCTCTCCGCCGAGCCCGGCCAGGAAGGCGCGCGTGCGCGTCATCTGCTCGTCGTCGCCGAAGAGGTGGCCGCAGAAGTCTGTCGCGCCGGCGTCCTTGATGCAGCGTACCTGGCTCTCGACCTCTTCTTCGCCTCCGATCAGCGCGACGTCGGCGGGGCCGTCGGCGCCCTCGCGATCGAGCATGCCGCGATAGGAGGGGATGGCGCTGTAGGCCGCGAATTGCTCGGCCGCCTGGGCACGGCCAGCGTCGGCATCGTGGGTGATGAGGACGGGAAGGGAGCAGATCAGGCGGGCGTCGGGGCGGCCGACTGCTTCAGTTCCGACCCGCAGTCCGGGCGCGATGTGGGATTCGATCGTCTTGGGGCCGGTCATCCAGAGGGTCGTGCCGTCGGCAAGTTCACCGGTGACTTTGAGCATGGCCGGGCCCAGGGCGGCGGTGATGCAGGAGACGGGAGTGCCGCCCGGCACATCGAGCTCGGCCGCGACGCGGTATTGGTCGCCATCCGTCTTGGCGGGTTCGCCGTGCAGCAGCGGCATGAGCACCTCGAGGTACTGACGCATGTGGCGAGCGGGACGGTCGAAGGACATGCCGAGCATGTCGTCGATGATGAACTTGTGCGAGAGACCGATGCCCAGGGTGAAACGCCCGCCCGAGACGGACTGCGCGGTGAGTGCCTGTTGCGCGATCGCGACCGGATGGCGCGGGTAGGTGGGGGTAACGGCGGACATGAACTCGATGCGGTCCGTCTGGAGCGCGGCCATGGCGAGCGACATGATCGCGTCGTGGCTGGAGATGTTGGCCATCTGGTAGACGGCGAAGCCCTCGTCTTCGGCGAGCTTGGCGTCGGCGATGAGCGCGTCGACGCTCGCCGCATCGCCGGCGCCGCCGGTCATGAGTCCGATTCGCATGGTTTGTTCCCGATCCGCCGACCGGGCAGCCCGTCTTTGGCAGCGTGCCCGGTGCGAAGCTACGTTAACGGGCCGGCCCTCGCCCTAGCCCAACGTCGCGGGCTCAATTGAGCTTGGCGTCTAGTACCCGCCCACTCCGGAAGCCAGCGTCCCGGCGCGCCGACGCCGGGGACATCGAGCTACGATTCGGGGCAGAGGAGGTGCCGAATGCTGGCACGAGCGATCTGGCGAGGCGCGATCAGCTTCGGCCGACGCGGAGATCCCGGTCATCTACTACGCCTTCGACGTGCTGCACGTAGACGGCGTCGATCTGCGGCAGACACCGCTGCGGACGCGCAAACAGGTGCTGACACGGCTGCTCGAACCTTCAGCGTTCGTGCAAGTGCTGGCCGCAATCGACGCGCCACCGCGTCGGGTGTTCGACTCGTTGGTGGCGCAGGGGTTCGAGGGGGTGGTCGCCAAGCGGGCGGACCGCCCCTACCGGAGCGGCAAGCGCTCGGCGGATTGGATCAAGGTCAAGGCCCAGCAGACCGAGGAGTTCGTGGTGGGCGGCTTCCGCCAGGGCAACGGCGGCCGCACATCGACTTTTGGCGCGTTGCTGGTGGGGCAGTTCCGCGCGGATGGCTCGCTGGGCTACATGGGTCGCGTCGGCAGCGGCTTCCGCGAAGAAGTCCTGGTCGCGATGCGGGCGCAACTCGATCAGTTGGTCGTGGACGAGAACCCGTTTAGCGCGGAGCCGCCGGACGCCAAGCTCACCACGTACGTGCGCCACGAGCTGGTGCTGGAGTTGAAGTACGCGGAGGTGACGTGGGCTGGGCAGGTGCGCGCGCCGGTCTTTCTGCGCGAACGCACGGACAAGAGCCCGCACGACGTCGTCGCCGCAGCTCACGACGGAGGCGCTGCGCTCTCCACGGCGAGCAGCGTCCCGGCGTCGGATGCGGGCGACGCTTCGCTGCTGGCGCAGATCGAGGCGGGGCGAGGCGACACGACGCTCACAATCGGCGGCGACTCGCTCAAGGTGACCAACCTGGACAAGGAGATGTGGCCCGCGTCGGGCGACCTGCCGCCTGTGACGAAGCGTGACCTGCTGACGTACTTCGCCAAGATGGGCGGGGTGATCGTGCCGCACGTGGCGAACCGGCCGCTGACCCTGACCCGCTACCCAAATGGTGTGGCAGGCAAGTCCTTCTATCAGAAGCAATGGACGCAGACGATGCCCCCTTTCGTCACGCCGGTCGCGCTCTGGACCGACGAGAACAGCGCCGACGGCGACTACCTGCTTTGCAACAACGTCCCCACGCTGCTCTGGCTGGGGAATCTGGCCGATCTGACGCTGCACGTTTCGCTGGCGCGCACGGTGCCCGAGCCGGAGGGGGCGTCGGCCTCGACGACGTTCGGCGGCTCGAAGTCGCAGATCGAGAAGTCGCTGCTGAATTACCCCGACTTCCTGTTGTTCGACCTCGATCCGTTCATTCCTGAGGAGGGGGAGACGAGCGTTCAGAAGAACGCGTTGACGCGGGCGGGCTTTGAACAGACGCGGCGCGTGGCGCTCTGGCTGAAGGAGCTGTTGGACAGCGCGGGGCTGCGCAGCTTCGTCAAGACATCGGGCGCGAGCGACATCCATATCTTCGTGCCGATCGTGCGCAAACTCACCTACGACGTGGTGCGCGCGGTCTGCAACGCGATCGCCGGCGCGCTCGTGGCCACGCATCCGAAGGAAGTGACGACGCAGTTCGACAAGACGAAGCGCATCGGCAAGGTCTACATCGACGTCAACCAGATCGGCCGGATCAAGAGCCTGGCCGCGATCTACTCACCGCGCGCCAACCCAGGCGCGCCGGTCTCGATGCAGCTGCGCTGGGACGAGGTCGCCCAGGCCGACCCGCTCACCTACAACATCTGGACCGCGCCCGACCGGGTCACGGCGGTCGGAGATATCTGGGCCGGGATCCTGGAGGCGAAGCAGGACGTCCGTTCGCTGGTCGACCTCTAGGCTTTCGCGTGCCCGCCCCGTTGGGGCCGGTAGAGCGAGTCGAGGCGAGCAGCGCGTTCGGCGCTGCTGAGCAGGTCGGTCACGTCCGTGAGTTGGTCGATGCTTCCAACCGGCGGCAACGCCGCAAGCTCAGGCTCCGTGATCGTGTCCAGCAGATCCGCGGCGATGCGTTCGCCGCCGATCACTCGGAAGGGGCGGCTGTGGAAGGACTGTAGCTCGGTCTCCGCGGAAGGGCCCAACTCGAGCGCGTTGAAGGCTCTGACCAGCAGGCCCATGGTTTCGCCGTAGGCGGAATCGCGGGTGGAGTGGTCGTTGGCGGCAAGCGTCGCGTCGAGGGTGGGTCCGAGCCGGGCGGCGATGGGCAAGGCGTCGAACGCGGTACCGAACCACTTCCAATAGGGCTGGTAGGTCCGCTCGATCAGAAAGGCCAGCTCCATCGACAGACGCGTCAGCCGGGCCGCGATCAGGCGAGCGCCACGCTCGTCGCCAACTTGGGCCGCCCTGCCCATCGATGGCTCAAGCTGCCCAACGGCCTGCCATTGAGCCCCGAGCAAGTAGCGCCAGACGTCGTCAGGGTACCAGGCGAAGCGCGATTGCAACGGCGCCCACGCGTCGAAGTCGTCGTGGAAGATCGGGCCGCTCACGATCTCGCGCAGCGATTGCTGCGGGAGGGTCAGCCAGCGGATGAGATCGGGGGGCTGGTCGGGGGACAGGCCCAGGATGGACTCCACGATTCGGCGCACGGATGAAACACTCACGTTCGGCCTGATCGGGCCATCCGGCGCCGGGCGCCGGATCAGTGTCCCTGAGTCGTCGCCGTCTTCCTGCATGTGTGTCGAGTAGCCCATGAACTCTGGTGGCAGCTCTCGGGCAAGCAAGTCCTCAATCGACCCGGCCATCGCGTCGACCTGATCGTCCGCGAGCTACAGGTCGACGCGGGGCGCCCAGGCGTGATCGGTCGATGTGAGATCGTCGAAGCCTTGGACCTCCGAGCCTCGTCCCACGAGCCCCGCCGCGTGCGGCAGCCCGGGCAGGTGGCCGTCCAGGATTGGCCGGACAGCCTGCCAATAGAAGGCCTGCGCCAACTCGCGACCGGGCACGAAGCGAGGTCTGTTATCCATGGTGGGGGAGCGTAACTGAGGCGGGTGGCGAGCTGATTCGCCGCGGTGTAGCAGTCGAACATCTGTCTGCATCCGTGGTAAAGTCGTCGCTGATGGCTGAGTTGGCAGAATGCGAGGGGCCCACCCGTGGCTACGCCGAAGCAGACTTCCAGCGAGCAACTCTCGCTGGATGCGGCGCTGAGCCGGTTCTCCTCACCTCAGACCGACGAGCGCCCTGCCCCCTTCGATCGTGCTCGCGAGATCAGCAACGCGTTGGACCGACTCGATCTCAGCTGGGAAGAGCGGATCCAGGCGATCGGTGGCTGTTTCGTGCTGGAGGCGTTGCGCGCCGTCTGGAACGAGAGCGGCGGATCCGCCGATGCTGCGCACGAGTTGCTGCGCAGCCGCGATCCCGAATTGGCCGACGCGATCGAGGCGGTGGCGCCGATGCTCTACGGCCATCACCGGGCGCAGGACGACGCGCTGGCCGCCATCGACGAAGTGCAGCGGCTGATCCGCGCCTGACACTGACCCTTCCGGTATGAAGCAAGTCTTACCAGACAGCGGTAGAATGCGGCCGTTGCATTCGGGGAGGCCGTGCGCTCGATGGATATCGCGCAACTGGAGTCGTTCTTGGCGGTGGTTGAGGCGGGTTCGTTCACTGTGGCGGCGGAGCGGTTGCATCGCTCGCAGCCGGGCGTGAGCCGCCAGTTCCAGCGGCTCGAGTCGGAGTTTGGCACGTTGCTGCTGCGACGAGCGTCGAGCGGCGTCAACCCAACGCCTGCCGGCCAGAAATTTCTCGTCTTCGCCCGACAGACTCTGTACGGCCTCCGTGAACTGCAGCGGGAGCTCGAGCCCGCGCCGGGCGCGCCCGTCGACCCGCCGCGAGGCGCCGCCGGGACCGGTCTGCGGCCGCTCATCGCGCTGAATCCGGTGAGCCTGGAGGCGACCCCCCGGATCTCGGGGTCGCCCACGTCCAGCGGGAGCCTGGGAACACTGGCCCGCAGGAGGGTGGCTGCTAGACTCAGGCGCGATGCTTGAAGACACGATTGAAGTTTCGTTGACCCCCGCTGACGCCGGTGAGACCGGCTATCGCATGGTCAACGCGGTCGTTTCCGAACTCAACGGCTCGCTGGCTGAGGCGAAGGTGGTCTTTGAGATCGCCAGCGGCCCGGGCGGGTTGGGCTCGGAGAAGACGCCGGCCTTCGAGACGGAGACAGACGAATGGGGCATCGCCCAAGTCAACTGGCACGCTGCGCCCTTCCCGCGCAGCGACCCGCAGGCGGCGGAAGCACAGAACGTGATGCTGCGCGCCTCAACCGAGGACGACCGGGCGCGCGGACTCAAGATCCACATTGCGCAGACCAACTGGTTGCCCAACTGATCCCGCCTGTGCCATGACTGTTCCTCACACCTTCGGAGGCAACCCGCTCGACCGCGCCGCCGTGCAGCGGCGCGACCCCGACTGGATCAACGCCCAGTTGGAGCGCGCCGACACGCGGATCTTGGCGCTGTGGCGGCTGAACATCCCGATCGTCGAGGGTGATGCGCCGCATCTGGCCTGGGTGGGGCCAGAGGCGGTTGCACAGCGCGACGACGGCACGGCGCCGGTACTCCTAGGGCTGCTCGACGGGGTCGCGCACTTCGCGATCAACGTCTCCAAGCTCGATGGTGCCACCCCAATCCTGGCGGAGGGGGCGAGCTACGCCGACGCACGCAGCGCGGCCACACTCCTGCCGCTTGAGGAAGCCGGCATCTTGGCGCAAGCCAAGGCGCAGATCGACTGGCACGCGCGTCATCAGTTCTGCCCGATCTGCGGCGAACAGACTTCGATGCACCAGGGCGGACTGATGCGGCGCTGCGACTCTTGCAACGCGGAACACTTCCCACGCACGGATCCGGTCGTGATCGTGGTGGTGACTGACGGTGAGCGCTGCCTGTTGGGGCGGCAGAAGAGTTGGCCGCCGGGCATGTTCTCCGCGCTTGCGGGGTTCGTCGACCACGGCGAGACGATCGAAGAGGCGGTGCGGCGCGAGGTCAAGGAAGAGACCAGCATTGACGCGATCAACGTACGCTATCACTCGTCGCAGCCCTGGCCGTTCCCGATGTCGTTGATGATCGGCTGCATCGCCGAGGCGGGCAGCACGGAGATCAAAATCGACGAGATGGAGCTGGACGACGCGCAGTGGTTTACGCGCGACGAGGCGCGGCGCTCGCTGGAGGATCCGGACTCGATCCCGGAGCTGAAGGTGCCGGGGCCGATGGCGATCGCCCACCAGCTGGTCAAGGCCTGGGTCAACGAATAACGCGCTTCCGCGGCCGGCTCAGTCCGCCGGAACCTGGATCACGTAGGTCCCGCTGCCAGATCCAACCAACGTGCCCTCTTCGTCAAACAGCTCCACCGCACAGTGGCTGACCGTGCGGCCCCGGCGCAGCACCCGCGCCTTCGCAACAATCGTGTCGCCGGCCAACGCTCGCAGCCAACGAAATTCGGCCTGCGTCGTGATCACGCGATGCTCGAGCGCCACGACGGTTCCCAGCGCGCCGCCCATGGCGGAATCGGCCAGGAAGAGCCAGACGCCACCGTGCACGATGCCGTAGAGGTTCTGCGAGCGGTCGCTGGCTTTGAAGGTGATCTCGGCGAAGCCCTCACCGGCGTCGCTGAAGCGGTAGCCGAGGTCGGCGAAGAGGGGCACCGCCTCCATCTCGCGCAAGGCGGGGTAGGGATTGTCGAAGTCGCTCATCGGCGCAGGTTAGCGGGTGGCGCCGACCGCGCTCGTCGGGCGCCCCCTCAGTCAGGCGTCACGGTGCAGGCGGAGAGCCTCCACCGTGACGATACGCAGATCGTGCTGGGCAGCGAAGCGTTCAAGGTCCGGCATGCGCGCCATGGTGCCGTCGTCGCGGATGACCTCACAGATGACGGCGACGCTCTCAAGCCCGGCCAGCCGGCAGAGGTCGACGGAGGCCTCGGTCTGTCCGCCGCGCTCCAGGACGCCACCGTCGCGGGCGCGCAGGGGAAAGATATGCCCGGGGCGAACAAGGTCAGTCGCGCTGGTGGCCGGATCGGCGAGGAGCTGAACCGTGCGGGAGCGATCGGCGGCGGAGATGCCGGTTGTCACACCGGTGCGGGCCTCGACGCTGACGGTGAAGGCGGTGCCCAGTTCGGCTTCGTTGTCCTCCACCATCGGCGGCAGGTTAAGCCGATCGGCCGTGGCGTTGTCGAGCGGGGCGCAGATCAGGCCGCGGGCGTGCACCGCCATGAAGTTGATCCAGTCGGGCGTGCAGTACTGCGCGGGGATGGCGATGTCGCCCTCGTTCTCGCGCTTCTCGTCGTCGGTGATGATCAAGGGCCGGCCAGCCTGGAACAGGCTGGTGGCCTGGGGCACATCGATCACGTATTGGGATCGCTCAGTCTGGGTCACCATCGACCTCTCCATTCCCGTTGGCATTCGCTGGGGCTATCTCTTGGCTGTGGTCGACGTCGCCGGCGATCGCTCTTTCGATCAGGCGGTCGACGACGTGGGCCAGCACGTCGGTTTCGATGTTGACCTGCTCGCCCAGGCGGCGATCGACCAAGTTGGTACGGCCGCGCGTGAACGGCGCGAGCGAGACGCAGAAGCCGCTCCGCGTCCGTTCGCTGACGGTGAGGCTGACGCCGTCGACGGCGACGCGTCCCTTCTCGATGATGCGCGGCAGGAGCTCGCGGGGCGTCTCGTAGGCGGCGACGATGGCATCGCCTTCGGGATCGAGAGCGCGCAGCGTGGCGGTTGTTTCGACGATGCCGCTGACGACGTGTCCGCTGAGACGGTCGGTGACGCGGCGGGCGGGTTCGAAGTTGACGCCGTCTTGTGGCTTGAGGGCCCCGAGGTTAGTGCGGCGGTGCGCGCCTTGCGGTACGCCCACGACGACGCGCCGTTGCTCCGAGCTCTCGACGACGAGACGAACCCCGTTGACGGCAGTCCAGTCGCCGGCTTGCAGGTCGGTGGGCTCGGGCAGGGCTAGCGTGAGCGTGTCGTCGTCCAGCGCATCGACGCGGGCGACGTACTCGACGGTGCCGCTGAAGAGCGGGGCTTCGCTGTCGGTCTGGTCGGAGCCGAAACGAAGCAGGTCGCTGGCACTGAGGCCGAAGGTCTCGGCCTCGGGCTGGGCCAGCAGGCCACGCAGGGAGGCGACGCGATCGCCGCGAAAGAACGGAGCCTCGGCACGCGCGCCGGTCAGGCCCTGCGGTCGCCAGCCGCGGAGCTCGCGACGGGAGTCGCGTTCGGACTTGGCCAGCAAATTGCCGAGATGATAGCGGACCGTGTTGACCGAGACCCCGAGATGCTCAGCGATTTCGGGGTTGCTGCGTCCCAGCTGGACGTAGGCCAGCACCCGCCATTCTGCGGGGGTGAGGACGTCGTCGTGCGGGGGGCGCCCGCGTTTCAGGAGTGCAACTCCAGTCATGCCGCCCAGCCTAGGGAGGCGGACGGTCGATTTACCCCATCCGCTGCTGTTGCCTATGCCGGCTCGTGGAAAGCTCGCCTCGGGGCCAGGCTAGTGCCTCTTGGCTCGCCTTAGGTGCTGAACGCCTCGTCGCGCTTGGAGAGGAACGCCTGCCAGCCATCCGCTTGGAGCACGCGCAACCGTTCGGCGGCGGTCTGGTCGTCGCGGGTGCGTTCCGAGAGCGCGGCGAGGGTTTCGTCGGACGAGTAGTCGAAAGCCTCGCGCACGCCGGCCAGCTCGTAGACGCGATTCACGAGCAGTTTGTTGAGCGCGACGGTCGTGCGCGGCAAGGCGGCGAAGTGGCGCGCCATCTTGGCCGCCTCGTCGAAGACCTGATCCTCCGGCACGACTCGGTTGACGATGCCAAGTCGCTGCGCCTGCGCGCCATCCATCATCCCGCCCAGCATGAGGATCTCTTTGGCTCCCTTGAGGCCCGCCAGGAACGGCGTGATCAGGATCGGCGGGCCGAAGCCGTGGCGGATCTGAATTTCGCCCAGCCTGGCGTCCTCGGCCGCGATGGTGATGTCGCAGAGTCCCGCCAGCTCGAAGCCGAGGCCGACGGCGTGACCGCGCACCGCGGCAATGACCGGCTTGGGCAGGTCCCAGATGAGAGCCACGATGTCCATCATCGATGGCGTCTCGACACCGTCGTCGGGCTCCGGCCAGGACTGCAGGTCGCCGCCGGCGGAGAAGGCGCGGCCGGCGCCGCGCAGGATCACGGCTCGAACTTCGTCGTCTGCGGCGGCGGTTTCGAGATGCCGGGCGAGGCCCCGACGCAGCGACCAGTCGACGGCGTTGAGAATCAGCGGGCGGTTAAGTGTGATCCAGGCGAAGTCGTCTTCCTTTTCGTAGAGCACGTCGTTGTCGGAGGGGAATGGAACCTGATCGCCGTCGGGCGTGAAACGGTCTGCGAACTCCGCCATCACTTGCTCCTCAGCTGGTCCGTCGCGCGGGCTCAGGGAGCGTACAGCGGGCCCAGTCGATAGACTGCCGTCGATGAACGCCGCAACCGACCAAGGCGCGATCCTGCCAGAGCTCGTCTCGCTGCGCGGCGGCGAATTCATGATGGGCCACGACGAACGTCGTCGCGACGAGCGACCCGCCCACCGGGTGCGACTAGGTCCGTTCCGCGCCGCGGTCCTGCCGGTCACGAATACCGAATACTCGCGCTACGTCGAGGCAAGCGGGATACCACTCCCCCGCTTTGACGATGATCCCGTCTTCAATGCGCCCGAGCAACCCGTCGTGGGGGTGTCGTGGCACGAGGCGACGGCCTACTGCGACTGGCTGGCGGCTCAAACGAACGTGCCGTACCGGCTACCGACGGAGGCCGAGCGGGAGTTCGCCGCGCGCGGGGGCCGCGCGTCCGACTGGCCCTGGGGCGAAAACGACCCGGCATCGCATCTGCCACAGCAGTTCGTGGCGGAGGCGTCTGGGCCGCACGTGCCCGGTGTCGAGTGCGCCAATCAGTTTGGCCTGCGCTGCATGGCGGAGAACGTGCACGAGTGGTGCGAGGACTTCTACCAGCGCGACTACTACGAGCAATCGGCGATCGTGTCGCCGTGTGAGTCACCGGGCGGTCCGTCGACGGGGCTGCGCCGGGCCAGCCGAGGCGGGTCGTGGCGGCATCGGATCAAGTTCACACGTGTAAGCGCCCGCTCCAGCCTGAGCCCGAACTTTCGCTACAACGACTATGGCTTCCGGCTCTACGCGGGCGGTCAATAAGACCAGTCCCGCACGTTGATTCGTGAGACCTCACGTTTGCCCTAAACCGGCCGTCGATATACTGCGCCACGCGGGAAGCCCTCATCAGAGCGCGCCCCGGGAAGGTGCGTTGATGACAAGCAGAGCTTCCGAGACGACCGCGGTCGGCGCGGGCAAACTCGCCTACCGCTTCGGCGACGGTGAGGCCGACGGCGACCCGTCGATGCGGGATCTGCTGGGCGGCAAGGGCGTAGGTCTGCATGAGATGAGCCGGCTGGGCGTGCCGGTGCCGCCCGGCTTCACGATCCCCACCTCGGTCTGCAACGCCTTCTACGAGAACGACCGCCAATACCCGGAAGCGCTGGAGGCAGAGGTGCGGGCGGGGCTGGCTTGGGTGGAAGAGCATGTCGGCGCGACGTTCGGCGACGCCGAGAACCCGCTCCTGCTGTCGGTGCGCTCCGGCGCCCGCGTCTCGATGCCGGGCATGATGGACACGGTGCTCAACCTGGGCCTGAACGAGACGACCGTCGAGGGGTTGGCCAAGCGCTCCGGTGATCGACGCTTCGCCTACGACTCGTATCGACGCTTCGTGGCGATGTACAGCGATGTCGTGCTGGGCGTGAAGCGCGACGACGACCTGGCGGAGGACCCCTTCGAAAAGCTGCTGGACGAGGCGAAGGCGCGGCAAGGCGTCGAGCTGGACACCGACCTCGACGCCGACACGTTGGCGGAGCTCGTCGCCAGCTACAAGGCGGAGGTCAAGCGGCAGCTCGGAAGAGATTTCCCGGACGACCCCTGGGAGCAGCTCTGGAACGCGATCGGGGCGGTCTTCGAATCGTGGGACACGCCGCGTGCGATCGTGTACCGCAATCTCAACGGCTACCCGCACAGCTGGGGGACGGCCTGCAACGTACAGGCGATGGTCTTCGGCAACCTGGGCGACGACTGCGCCACGGGGGTCTGCTTCACGCGTGACCCCAAGGACGGCAGGCCGGGAATTTTCGGCGAGTACCTGATCAACGCGCAGGGTGAGGACGTGGTCGCGGGCACGCGCACGCCCCTGCCGGTCGCCGAGGCAGCGCGCGGGCCGGGTGACCCGCCCTCGATGGAAGCGACGCAGCCCGAGAGCTACGCCACCCTGCTGGCGGCCTGCACAGAACTGGAACAGCATTTCCGCGACATGCAGGACATCGAATTCACGGTCCAGCAAGGCAAGCTCTGGATCCTGCAGACGCGTAACGGCAAGCGCACGGGAACGGCGATGGTGCGAGTGGCCTCGGACCTCGTCGACGAAGGCATGATCGACCGCGAAGAGGCGCTGCGACGCCTCGATCCGGAGCAGATCTCGGAGCTGCTGCACCCCGTTTTCGAAGAGGCGGCGGCGCGCGACGTGATCGCGAAAGGGCTGGCGGCCTCCCCCGGGGCGGCCGTGGGGCGGGTCGTCTTCTCGGCGGCGGAGGCGACGGAGTGGGTGGAGCGGGGCGAGCGCGTCATCCTGGTGCGGCTCGAGACGAGCCCCGAAGACATCCGAGGAATGCTGGCGGCGGAGGGGATCCTGACGGCGCGAGGCGGGATGACGTCGCATGCGGCGGTCGTCGCGCGGGGCTGGGGCAAGTGTTGCATCAGCGGTTGTGCTTCCCTCACGATCGACTATCGGGCGGGGAGCTTCAGCGTCGAAGTCGAGGGGCGAGGAACCGTCGTCGTCGAGCGAGGCGACACGATCTCGGTCGATGGGACCAGCGGCGAGGTCATGCTCGACGCGGTGCCACTCAGTGAGCCGACGCTGCCGGCCGAGTTCGAGCGCTTGATTGGCTGGGCGGACGACGTCCGTCGGTTGGCGGTGCGCACGAACGCGGATACGCCGGAGGACGCGGCCAAGGCGCGCAGCTTCGGTGCCGAGGGGATCGGACTTTGCCGCACGGAGCACATGTTCTTTGGCGAGGACCGTATCCTGGCCATGCGACGCATGATCCTGGCCGATTCAGAGGTGGGCCGGCGGGAGGCGTTGGCCGAGATTCTGCCGATCCAGCGCGATGACTTCGCCGGTATCTTCCGGGCGATGGATGGCTACCCCGTCACGATCAGGCTGCTGGACCCGCCCCTGCACGAGTTCCTGCCGCACGAGGCGAGCGAACAGGGCGAGGTGGCGAGCGCCCTGGGCGTTGACGCCGAGGAGGTCGCGCGACGCGTCAAGACGCTGGAGGAATTCAACCCGATGCTGGGCCACCGCGGCGTGCGGCTGGCGATTACCTATCCCGAGATCTATGAGGTGCAGACGCGGGCGATTCTGGAAGGAGCCTGTGAGGTCGGGGCCGAGGGCGTCGTGGTCATCCCCGAGATTATGGTTCCACTCGTCGCAGCGGTGACCGAGCTAGCGTCGACACGGGAGCGGATCATCGCGGTGGCGGAGGCGGTCTTCATCGAGCGCGGTAGCCGCGTGGAATACACGATCGGCACGATGATCGAACTGCCGCGCGCCTGCATGACCGCGGACGTGATCGCCGAGCAGGCCGACTTCTTTTCCTTCGGCACCAACGACTTGACCCAGACGGCGTTTGGTATCTCCCGCGACGACGCCGGACGCTT
>Ga0310121_10000024_pt1 | contig 138245 bp, 125 predicted proteins | sample CB27_Tmax_986_MG_FD_203504 | JGI IMG/M metagenome (GOLD analysis project Ga0310121, IMG submission 203504) | Marine microbial communities from Western Arctic Ocean, Canada - CB27_Tmax_986 | ecosystem: Environmental > Aquatic > Marine > Oceanic | place: Canada: Western Arctic Ocean | collected... | reverse complement strand
TACCTCACGCTCTTCCGAGTCGAGTACAACAGCTACCGATGGTCGTCCTGTTCGTGCCATAGCCCCTCCAAAAGAGAGACCATCGTAACACCTCTTCATTCGCGAACTTAGGACTCATCGCACTAGGTCACAACGGCCGATACTTATCGGAGGGGACTGTGGAGAGGCCACGATTCCCTGCATCAGTGATTCTCCCAGGACCGGTAGACGGGCATTCCGCCTGACGGGGTGCGCGGGTCACAGATGTCAAGTCAGCTCGCTCTTCGTGCTTGGTGGGGCTCCGTGCCGCACCAGCGACTCATTGCCGGAACTACTGATACAGAGGACTAGATGCACGGTCGATCGATTGTCGCGTGGTGTGGGCTCCTGCTCCTGGCTCTGCCGGGGTTGGTGCGCGCTGAAAATGAGCAAGCGACCCCGGGCGGTCGCTGACACGGTTCGCACCGTGGAGGTGACCGCCGCCCAGTTTCGGTTTGTCCCGTCCCACATAGAAGTGCTGTAGGGCGAGACCGTGCAGCTGCGCATTCGGTCCGTTGACGTCGCACATGGGCTGGCCATTCCAGAGCTTGGCGTCCGCGTCATGGTGCGCCCGGGACAAGACGCCACCGTTGAATTCGTGGCCGACACGCCGGGGATCTATGCGTTTCAGTGCAACGTGTTCTGCGGGGCCGGTCGTGGGCGCATGGTCGGCACACTCGTCGTGCTTCCGGCGACCGCGCAGACGGCAATGGCCGATTCGACAGATTCGTCGTCCGCGCTCGTCGATCCCCTCGAACCCGATTTTTCTCTGGTGTCGCTGCCGACGACCTTGGAGTTCCCGACCAATCGGCTCGCGTTCCGTTTGGTTCACCGGTTCTCGCGCCCGCTCGATGGTGGTATCGGTCATGGGAACCTGCTCGAGGATTTCTTTGGGCTCGATTCGGCAGCAATGATCGGGTTCGAATTGAGATACGGATTGGTGCCTGGTCTCCAGGTCGGTGTGCATCGCAACAACACCCGCAATATTCAATTGTTTGGCCGATACTCGCCTCTGCAGTCACCGACCGGGACTGATGTCGACGCGATTGTGTCCGTCGAGGGATTGGACAACTTTCGAGATGAGCATTCTCCATCGTTTGGTGCCGTTGTCTCGCAACGGCTGGGGTCCGTAGGGGCGCTCTATGTCGAGCCGATGTGGGTAGAAAACGTCGACAACGGTGTGATCCTCCATCCGTAAACTGATCCGTTTACAAAGACGGACGACGACGCGTTTGTCCTGGGGCTGGGAGCACGCCTGCGTATCCTCGAGACGGTTTCTCTCGTCGGCGAATACATGCCTCGGGTCTCGGGATTCGACCAGGGAGAGGACTATATCGGCCTCGGCATCGAAAAGCAGGCCGGTGGATAGTTTTTCAGCTCAACGTGTCAAATTCCATCGGTACGACTCCGTCGCAGCTCGCGCAGGGTGGTGGCACGAGTTGGTTCATAGGATTCAATATCACTCGGCGGTTCTACTAGACCAGCGTTTCCGAAGTTCGAATCGTATGGCTCAAGGTGATTGTGTTCGCTGTCTAGGCGCGGCGAAGCAGGCATATCGGTCATATGTCGACGAGTCGCAACGACGACAGAGGGCACAGGGAGCCGAGCCATGCGATTCGAACTTCGGAAACGCTGGTCTAGATCGCTAGGAGTCGTGGACGGTCCCATTCACGACGTCATGGGCTGTCGCTCTGACACGACGGGACAGCTCGAGACGACCCGTTCGCCCCCCAGGCTACTACTGCGGACGTATCACCCCCACCCCGTACTGATACACGAGACCGGCCCCCCGTTCTGCGGTGCCGGCCAGGAGCAGGACTCCAAGCGCCCCGCCTAAGACCATCAGGCCCCACAGAGTTCGGGGTTCCGTGGCGAGACGCCGCTGTACGACCAGGCGGAGTGACGTCAGCGCACAAAAGTAGAGCGTCGTCCACAGCCCCCAGGTCCAATGCTCGTCGACCAACGCATGCGCCATCCCGGGCGTGAAGACCGTCGCCGCAGCGTTGCGACCGGTAAGAAACGCGACACACGCCAGCAGCGTGCCCAGTGTGTAGAGTCCCGCGGCACCTTGATTGAAACATTGCTGTCGCCTGAACACAAACGCGAACACATCGACGACGAACGCCGTCACCAGCAGGCCGATAGGGAAGTGAACAACGATCGGGTGTAGGTTTGGTGCCCAGTCAGGCAAGAACCACGTTGGATCCGGGGGCGTCATGGGGCTACCCGCCAAGGCGACACGTGCGGCCATGACCGAAGTTCTCGCAGCGCCCATTCATTCGATTCGTCGGTGTGACAGGCGGTGCATGGGTTGGGTATCCCGAACCGTTCGGTCATGACTGGTGACACGAAAGCGAACGTATGGCTGCGGACGTTGACGTTTCCGACCGTGCGGGCGTTGAGCGGCATGTGGCAGGCCACACACTGGCTTCCCGTCGAGTCTGACGCGTGCTGGGTGTGCTCGGTCAGAGCTTGGGCCGGTCCGGGTTGAAGCTGCGGAGTGTGGCACGCCACACAGACGTCATTCCCGGGGGCCAGCAAGTCGGCGTCGTGCTCGGTGCCGTGCACGTCGTGGCACGCGGAGCAGGTCACGCCTTTGACATACATCTGGCTTTGGACGAAGTCGTTGCCCTGCATACGGTTCTTATGGGCCGACTCGTCCGGCCAGTGCGTGAAGGTTTCTTCACCGGGATGTGATTCGTCCAGCCGCCAATAGTCGCTAAGCTGCGCTCCGGGTCGGTACCCCACCGGCCAGTCGTAATGTTGCCCGCCGATCGGATTTGTGAGCGGCTGCCCCTGGGAATGGCATTGGATACACACGTCAGTCGCGCGAAAGGTATCAAGCCGGGCCGGGTTCACGATGTTGGGTGTGCCGCTGTCAGGCTCGTCAAGATGTGCGCTACCTGGTCCGTGACACGACTCACAGCCAACGTTCCACTCTGTCGGTGTCTTTGTCTCGAGGTCGTAGTTGACCGAGTGACACCCGTCGCACAATGGACCCGTGGGTCGTTGCATCGGGTCAATCGGATAGAACGCCGTCCACCAGTCGCCTCCCGGTTGTGGGTGATAGCGTCGCCATTCTCTGTTGCGGACGTCCCACTGGGCTGGAAACACAAAGAAATCGTCCCCCACCCGTGTGAAGTATCGTTGCTTCCACTTGCTGCCATACGTAAAGGCGATATCCTCGGGCCCAAATGTCACCAGTGGATTGGCAGCGTCAAAGTCGGCAAGAATCGCGGCAGGGCGTGCCTCGGGATCTTGAAGTACGTTGGCCATCAACGTGTCTTGCCATCGCGTATGGATGTCGAGATGGCATTCACGGCATGCGGCTGAGCCGACGAACACCGCGGGCGCGTCGGAACCGGGAGCAGATGCTGGGCCCGGCGAGCATCCGGTGAGGGCCGCGGACACCCCTATGACGACCATGACAATGAAGAGCCTCGACGTGTCGCGTTGCAAGAGAAGCGCCACTCGCATACGGCGCATGCTATCAGGTGTCCTGCGGGGGGGCTTCGCCCTCACCCTGCTATGCACCCCATTGTCGGCTTCAGCTGGCCAGAAGGATGAGAGCCAATGCTTCTTCCTGTGTGCCCCCGGGCTCAAGGTCGAGCCAACGTTTACGTTCGAGCCGGTGTTTCGACGGCCGCTCGTCGAAGACGTCGGCGCTGAGCCAGGAATGGACCCCAGTCGGGTGAGTACCGAGCGCGTCTTTGAACTCATCCTGGCGGTCGGCATACCGACCACCGTGCCCCGTCTGGGTTTCACCGTCGAAACGATCTTCATACCGAGCGGTGACGTCGACGCCAACCCATTCACTGGCGTGACGGCCAACGAGCTCGGTCGTGCGTCGCTTCGCGGGAACGAGGTTGAAATTGAGCTCGAAGTCAATCTTGGCGTCGTCGAACCCGAGCAGACTGGCGGCTGGGTGGAATCCCACTTTGACGTCGTGGACAAAATAAGCGCTGCCGAGCGTCCGACCGACACGAGCGCCTACACGCACAAGCTCAACTTCGAGTGGGACACCGCGTTTCGGATCTTCTCTCGTCTGTCGGCCGGTCACTGGCTGCGAGACGTTGAAGTCGAAGGCTCGCTCGACTATGTGGCCACTGGGCTGGCGCGGGCCGGAGACGTCGAGGGAGACACGCGGTTTGTCACGGACGATAGTCGTTGGTCGTTCTCATTGGTCTTTGTCGTTCCGCTGACTCCGTGAGTCCGACCCCGAACCTTGTGATGGCGATGCTGGTCGCCTCACACCACGCGGTGCAACAGATCTTGGTTGTGCGCGAGGCGCCTGCAGTTCTCCACGGCGACTCCGAGGCTTCGGTCGAGAGTTTCTTGCGTCAACCACGCCACGTGCGGCGTGGCCACGACGTTGTCGAGTGCGAAGAGAGGACTTGCCGCCGGTGCCGGCTCCGTTTCAAAGACGTCGAGTCCTGCTGCCGCCAGAGTGCCATGAGTCAGCGCCGCCACGAGGGCCGATTCGTCTATCAGCGCCCCACGAGCGGTATTGATCAGGATGGCACCTGGTTTCATACGAGCGATCGTGTCGCGGTCGATGAGGTGGGTCGTGTCGGGTGTAAGAGGCACATGAAGCGACACGATGTCGCTTTCGTGTAGCAGCGCGTCCAACTCTCGTGGCATTCCCACGGCTTGGGGTTTTGGGGTCAGCGACGTAAACAGGACGCGTGCGCCCATAGCGGTGACAATCGGTGCGAGTAGACGAGGCACCGCGCCGTATCCGACCAGGCCGATCGTCTTGCCCGAGAGTTCGCCGACGTCGTTCTGCCATTCGGTCGCACGCGACCACCCGTCGCCGGCGCGGGTTGCCCGGTCGAGGTGTTGGAGTCTGCGCAGCGTCGCGAGCATCAGCAGCAGCGTCATCTCGGCCACTGCCTGGCTGTTGGTGCCCGGCATGTTGCATACCGCAACGTCGCGCTGTTGCGCGGCATCGAGGTCAATCGTGTTCACGCCGACGCCGATCTTCTGAATGAGTCGAAGGCGTGGGGCGCCGCCAATCACCGCCGCCGTGAGGGGTTCGATCACATGCCAAAGGACGACGGTTTCTTGGAGCAACGCATCGAAACGACTGCTCTCGGTCTGCGGGCACGCGGTGACCGTCAGACCGTCGGTCTGCAGGTTCCGGAGGCGCGCAGTGAGGTAGGGACCGGCCGAATAATCCAGGACGACGTTCATGCGGGCGTACGCCTCTTCATTCTGTACCGCCCCGCTATCATACGCTGACCATGCGACCCCCAGACCCGGCCATTCTTTCCGCGCTGCGACGGATGAAGATTCTCGGCGCCGACGCGACGCCGCGGATTTCAGCCCTTGCGGGCGGCGTGTCGTCGGACATCTGGCGGGTTGACCTACCGACCGGTACCGTGTGTGTGAAGCGTGCTCTCGCGCGACTCAAGGTGAAAGCACGCTGGGAGGTGCCGACCGCGCGCAACGGGTTCGAGTGGGACTGGATCGAGGAAGCGGCGCAGATCGTGCCCGGTCGTGTCCCGCATCTGATTGCGCGTGATGCCGAGACCGGGTGTTTCACGATGGAGTATCTCGAACCCTCGGTCTACCCTGTCTGGAAAGCCGAGCTTCGGCGAGGGTATGTCGACGAGAGAACCACGCGCGCGGTTGGGGAGACGCTGGCGGCGATTCACGGTGCCACTGCCGATCGCGAAGACGTGAAAGCGCGTTTCGCGACTGATGAGATCTTTCACGCCATACGCATCGAGCCCTTTCTTCACGCGACGGCCATCCGGCATCCCGACCTAGAGACGAGATTGCAGGAGCTAGCCGCAGTCACGGCTAGGACAAAGCGCGTATTGGTCCACGGCGACGTGAGCCCAAAGAATATTCTGGTCGGGCCGAAGGGGCCGGTGTTTCTCGATGCTGAATGTGCGTGGTATGGCGACCCCGCGTTTGACCTGGCATTTTGCCTCAATCACTTGCTGCTGAAGTGTCTCTGGACACCGACCGCCTCCCACGATTTCTTGCGCGCATTTTCACAACTCGCCGATGCCTATCTTGCCGGTGTGAACTGGGAGCCGCCGGCGACGGTCGAAATGCGGACGGCCAATCTGTTGCCGGCGCTCTTCCTCGCCCGCGTGGACGGGAAATCGCCGGTGGAATATCTCGTCACCGAGCTCGACCGTGGCCGCGTTCGACGCGTCGGTCGGCAGCTCTTGCGTCGCCCCGTCTCGACCTTGTCGGCTATTCGTGCCGCGTGGGCCGCCGAGATACGGCCGGACACAATCGTGGAGGAGAGATGAGCGTATCGTCACCAACGATTGAGAACATTGTCGGCCGTCGCGTCTGGGACTCGCGTGGCCGGCCGACCGTCGAGGCCGACGTATGTCTCGCCGGCAGGATTCGGGGGCGCGCCATCGCGCCGGCCGGCGCATCGAGAGGGTCCGGGGAGGCTGTTGACCTTCGCGATGGTGGGGTCGCGTGCGGTGGTTTCGATGTGCGTCGGGCGGTCATGCACGTCAACGACGAGATTGCTCCGGCGCTACGCGGACACGATGTGACGGATCAGCGTGGGGTCGACAGCATCCTGCTCGCGCTCGACGATACGCTCGACAAAGGCCGTCTGGGGGCCAATGCGATGATCGCCGTCTCGATGGCGTCGCTGTGGGCCGCTGCGCAGTCGTGCGAGGTACCGCTGTGGCGCTATCTCTTGGGGTCGGCGCCGGCGCTTATGCCGATGCCCGAGATCCAGATCTTTGGCGGTGGGGCCCACGCCGCGCGTCGGGTCGACATTCAGGACTTCATGGTGATACCGGTTGGGGCGTCCAGCGTCGCGGAGGCGCTCGATTGGACAGCCGACGTGTATCGGGCCGCCGGTGCGCGGATGGCCGACGCCGGGTGTTTGCGCGGCGTGGCCGACGAAGGTGGCTTCTGGCCTGCTTTCAAAACCAACGAACAGGCGTTGGATGTGCTCGTCGGTGCGATTGAGGACGCCGGAAGGGTTCCTGGTGACGAGGTCGCGTTGTCTCTCGACGTAGCGGCATCCGAGTTTTTCTTTGACGGGCGCTATCGCTTGGCGGCTGACGGCCGCGAGGTTGACCGAGACGCTTTGTGTGACCTCTTGATCGATTGGATCGACCGCTATCCGATTGCATCCATCGAAGATCCTCTAGCTGAAGACGATACAGAGGGTATGCAGCGATTCACCGCCGCCGTTGAGGACCGCGTCCAAGTCGTGGGCGACGACTATCTCGTAACGAGCGCCCCGCGGGTCGAGGCGGCGGCTCGCGACCGCGCCTGCAACGCGCTCCTCGTGAAGCCAAACCAGGCCGGGACGATCACCGAGACGGTGGCGGCCGTCGAGAGTGCTCGTCGTGCCGAGTTTGGAACCATCGTGTCGGCCCGCTCCGGAGAGACCGAGGACGTCACGATCGCCCACCTCGCCGTGGGGTGGCGCGCGGGTCAGATTAAGGTCGGGTCGTTCTCGCGGTCCGAACGGATGGCCAAGTGGAACGAGTTGTTGCGGATTGAGGAGGCGCTTGGCGCCGCGACGCGGTTTGCCGGACGGGCCGTTGTGCCCTCCGCCCGCCACCGGTAGGATTCGTGACACAGGAAGGAACTGACCATGGCGCTCTATGCATTCGACGGCACCGGGAACGAGGACAGAGAAGGTGACGACCGCGACTCGAATGTGCTGGACTTCTTTCGTGGCTACGATGATCCACTAAAAAATAGAGACCCGAAAGAAGAGGGCGGGAGCCTCTACCTCAAAGGCATCGGGACACGGCCTCGCACGTCTATCGGGAGGAAGATTGGAATTGCGTTTGGCATCGGTGGACATCGGCGAGTTCGCCAGGCGCCTGACCGACTGGAGGATAATTTCGAGGCAGGCGACGACGCGATCGATATTGTCGGGTTTAGCCGTGGCGCGGCTCTGGCGCTGTCGTTTGCCAACGAGATTTCGTAAAAGTTCTCGCACCTGTCCATTCGATATCTGGGACTTTGGGATGTTGTCGGACAGTTTGGCTTACCCGGGAGGCACTTGAACGCGGGTCACGACTTGCGGCTTCCGCGCAACGTCGAGCTGTGCTTTCACACGATGGCGTTGGACGAGACTCGACTGCTTTTTCCGCTCACTCGATTGACCGGCAGCCGTTCCCATACCAAAACGTCGCCGGTTGAGGTGTGTCCACTCGGACGTCGGCGGTGGCAATGGTAACCTCGGGCTGAACTGGATTTCTCTGAACTGGATGTTCGAGACGGCCAAGCGATCTGGATTGCCTATTGACGCCGGCGGAGTGACCAAGAACCTTGCAAGCAAAGCGTCGCCTCAAAATATTTCTGTCCATCGCGCGGACATCGGACCGAAACGGGAGTTCCTGTCCGACGACCTGCTACACGACAGCGTCCAGTTGGATGCCCTACCGCTCGACCGAGAGCATAACAACCCGAGTGTGCGCCTCGGTCGCATCGACGACAACGGTATCGTCACGCAACCGACGCCGGTGTAAACGGGCAGACTGCACGCGTGACGATTTGTCGTCACACGGGAATTTCTTGCCGGACCTGGAAGTGCGCATCGGAGCGGGCAGTCTATCCCCGCAGGCACACGGGCCGCGGTACTCGAAGGTACGGGCGTTGCATCTTGACCAGAGGCCTCGCCTGCCGGGCGCCGGAGATTTCTTCGCGGCGCGAGATGTCGCAGTCAACAAGACTGGAGGATGCTCATGCGTGTTCACACCACGATGGTCGCGCTCTGCCTGGCCGCAGGATCTGCGATCACGCCGGCGCCCGCTCGTGCCGATACCTGGTTTAGTCCCTACGTCGGGTCACTCTTCGGAGGTTCAGCGAACCAAACGTTGTCGGATGCGGTCGACAATCGTTCCGACGTCACCTACGGCTTTAGTGTCGGGGGGATGGGGAACGGTATCGCCGGTGGCGAGCTCGACGTCGGCTACACGCCACGGTTTTTTGGGTCAGACAGTAGCGTGGTGTCGAGCCGTGTTATGACCGTGCAGGGGAGTCTCTTGTTGGGTATTCCCGTGGGTGGGCAACGTGGCGCCGGGATTCGGCCATATGGCGTCGTCGGCCTTGGTATGATCCAGCGGCGGGCCGAGTTGCGTGACCTCTTGAGCAACATCAGCACCAACGACTTCGGATATAACGTCGGGTTTGGGGTGATGGCGTTCTTTGGGGATGTCTTTGGGTTGCGGGGCGAGTATCGATATTTTCGAAACTTCAAGGCCGGTGACGGTGGGTTGCTGCCGGTGTCGCCCGGTACATTCAACGTGTCACGGGCGACGGCGGGTATTGTCCTGCGCTTTTAGAGACCGGCCCCACGGCCGGCTTCGAGCACGTATTACTCGAAAGTGAGGCTATTGGGTGTATCGCGATGCGCGCGGGGTCGAGTATGTGTCGGTGCCGCTCCCTAGCCACGAGGTGACCGACGCGGTTCCCTTGGAAGCGCGGTTGCTCACTCGGAGGACGTCTAGACCGGCCCATCCGCTCTACGAAGGAACGGATGGTGAAGAGCTCGCGGCGCAACCGCGCAGCCACCGGAAGCGCTGGACCGACGCCCAGTGGGGCGCTTACGAAGAACATCGTCGTTGCATGGACGCAACCCTGGAGCGCGACGACCCCGTGGCCGTCGCGATCGTCGTCAAGCCGCGTTCTTCATAGCAATTTCGTATCGGCAACTGCTAGCTTCCGGGCGCCTGTGTCACTCGGATTTGTTGTTGCGAATCGGCAACGACGCCACTAGGATTATCCTTCCCATCTTCCATGGAGGAGAATGTCAATGACCGATTATCGAAGGCTCATGACTGGCCGTTCGAGTGGTTTCACGATGGCTGCGGTGGTTGCGCTCGTGAGCGCGTTTGTCATCGCCGGCCCAGCGCCGGTCGCATACGGCCAAGGCGAGAGCGACCTCGTATCGAGAGTCCTGCCAAATCCTAGCAGTGGAGCGGTCACCGAGTGGGCTGCTCTTCCTGACGGGCGGACTTGGGGTTCGACGGCCGGGATTGACATCGGCCCTGATGGCCACGTCTGGGTCTATGACCGGTGCGGTGCGAATGGACTGGATGGGGGATGCGAGGCCAACCCTACTGTCGATCCGATTCTGAAGTTTGACCGGAATACCGGAGAGGTGCTCGCCAATTTTGGGGCGGGACTCTTTGTGCTCCCTCACGGTCTTCACGTCGATGACGACGGGAATGTCTGGGTGACTGACTCGCAGGGAAACGAAGCCGGGACAAAAGGCCACCAGGTCATCAAATTCAGTCCGGAAGGCGAAGTGCTCCTGCGCCTCGGTGAAGCCGGGCAGCCGGGTAGTGGTCCGGGCCAGCTCAACGAACCGTGTGATGTCATCACCGCGCCCAATGGCGACATCTTTGTCTCTGACGGGCACAGCGGGCAGAACCCGGATCCACCCGCTGGCGCGACCGGCAGAATTCTGAAGTTCGATAGCGAGGGTAACTTCATTACAGAATGGGGCGAGATCGGTTTTCGACCGGGTCAGTTCCGGACTCCGCACGCCATGGAGTTCGATTCCGAGGGACGCTTGTTTGTGGCCGACCGCGGCAATCACCGCATCCAAATCTTCGACCAGGACGGCAACCTCCTCGATATCTACACCAATTACAGTCGGATCAGCGGCTTGTTCATAACGGCCGACGACACCCTGTACGCGATCGACTCCGAATCGCGGGGGACAAACCACCCGGGCTGGAAAACGGGTGTGCGAATCGGGCCGGCGGGCGAAGACCGGCTGACGGGGTTTATCCCGCCGCATGCGCACGAAACCCGCGTCCTACAAGGCGTCGCGGGCGAGGGCGTGGCGGTTGACGAGGACGGCAACGTCTATGCCGCCGAAGGCCCGGGGTCGCGTCCAACCGCCGGTGGCGGACTGACAAAGTATCCGAAAGCGGGTATGTGAGCCGAGAGTCACGGCTCGTATGAACGGTTGACACTCATCTGGTCGGGTCACGGCACATCGGCTTGGCAGCAGCCGGCCGGATGAGTGTCCGACCCTGCGGCCGGAGCTGTAGGGGAACCCGAACTCGGGGCCGTGCACGTGCGCGTTGATGGCTGGCGCGAAGGCTTCGGCCCCATGAGGACAGCGCGCCTAACCCGCCCCGGTCGTATCGGCGTATTTCTTTTTACAGTATCGACATAATTTGCCTTACACCACGTTCGTCCTGTCTCCGCGCGGGCGACGCGCGTCAGTGCTCTGCTCCGGCCACCACGTCGCAGAGACGCAGTAGATCCGACGGACGACAGCACGATCGCCCCCGCGCGGTGGTGACGAATGGATCAGGGTCGGCGACGTCCGTCCACGAGGCCGGCGGCGCCATTAGCGTGCCGCCGTCGTCGTGATAGAAGACGCGGTACTCACCCCACGTCTGCCGCACGGAGACCAGCTCGAACGTCCGACTCCTCAGGGGATGGAAGGGATGGGTGACGCGAAACCTTCGTTGCGGAACGGTCGCATCACCTGCAGTTGACGGCGTTGGGGAACGCGCACGCGGAGCGGTGGGTACGGTCGGCGAAGGACGAGTGCCTGTCGAAGCTGATCTTCTTCGGTGGGTCGGCGTTACGGACCGCGTTGCGTGCGTACGTCGACCACTTCCACGGCGAGAGGAATCACCAGGGGAAGGAGAACCTCCTCTTCTTTCCGTCCGAGGACATCGGCCAGATCGGTCAAGTGCGGTGCCGCGAGCGCCTTGGGAGCCTGCTGAAGTTCTACCACCGGACAGCCGCATGAGTTTCTTGACCACACGGGCTGTTGGGGAAGCTCCTGCGACACACGATCATTTACAGAATCGGCACGAACCCGAAGTTCGCATCGTGCGAACAGTTGTCCGAAAATGACAGCAATCGCCATCGGGTCCCAGGATCGGTTGGATCACGCCGGCGATGGGCGGTCGGCTAGCGATAAACCGGACCACCCACAAAAGTGGTATCCCCCCACGGGGCGCGCCACGGGGAGGGGTGGGCCACGCGGAAACCCGCCCCCAGTGTTGTGCCACAGGCGGCCGCCGCGACGACAAGACCGATGACGAGCCAGAGAGACAGGCGGCGAGAACGTGGCTTCATCATTGCGGCTGGGTCCACCGAGCTACTGCGGATACCGTTGCAGGGCGATGGCGGCGCCTTGGGGATCAGCAATGATCGCCAGAGATCCATTACGAAGCTCCGGACGCGGCCGGAGCAGGATCTGTCCACCCAGTGCCTCCGCTCGCCGCGCCAGCCGGAGCGGGTCCACCACTCGAATGTATGGCAGCCAATTCGCATCGATCGCGTCGCGTTGGTCAGATGAAATCGGGACAATCCCGCCAATTTCGCGGGCGGCAACCAGCACGTAGTGCGGTACGTCGTCTGACCGACGCTGTCGCTCGGAATCGAACCCGGTGACCATGCTGTAGAACATCTGCGCGTCCTGGACGTTTTCTGTCACGTAGTCGCGCCAAAAGAATGTGCCTCTGGGTGCCACGCGGGGGTCACGGTCCGGCAGACCTAGCTCGCGTGAGGCAAGTCCGAAGAGCGCATTCTGCCGGTCGGCCATCACTGCGACCTCGCCACCGTTGAAGTCCACGGGTTCGACGAGAACTCGCCCACCCAGTTGGGTGGCTGCTGTGACGGCGCCGTTCACATCTTTGACTTGTAGGTAGCTCAGCCATTGGGCCACCGGGATGTCGGGTTCTGTCCGCTCGACGTGCGCGATACCGCCGATATACCCCAGCACCGTCCGTGCCAGCAGGTATTGCTCGCCAAACCGAGACGACGTTTCAAACTCCCAGCCAAGAAGGTCGCCGTAGAACGCAGCGCTGGCCTCGGGGTCGTCCGTCAGAAGGTCTTGCCATACGAATCCATTGGTCGCGGCGATAGCGTCGTCGATGTCCGGGGTCGGGGTCGCGTCGTTACGCGGCCCGCACGCCACCGCCAAGCTGCACAGGCAAACCAGCAGCCCTATTCCGACCTCGACCGGCGTCCATCGGTTTTGGCCGACCACTAAAATGAGTACCCAACCAGAAACTTGAGGTCAGGGCTGTCCATCGCGTCCACCTTGAACTCCGCAAGAAAGGCCGCGACGATGTTCTACCCCCACCATCAGGTTGAAGCCACCCTCGATAGCCGTGTCATCTCGAAATCTGCGGTTGTCAAAGCTAAAGATGTTGAGGGCCGGATCGCCTCCGATATACGGCGACCAGGACCTCCCCCTCCGTGGAATCTTGTATGCAAACTCGAAATTGAGAGCGATCACGGTAAGGTCGCTGCCGAGCCCAATTTCTCCGCTCGGACGAAAAACCAGGCGTTCCACGAGGGGAGCGCTTTCGAGGTGTCCGCCAAAGACGATCTGGTCCGGATCTCCGCTCACCCCGGCTCGGACTCCCCAGCGCTCCTGACCGTGGAGGGCCTGAGGACACACGACGAACAATGTTGCAAGGACCAAGAATAGCCTGGCGATACGCGTCACCATTTAAATATACCTCTCAACTCACCCTCGTCCCGACGGTTGTCGCCCGCGGGTCTGTGTTCTAATGAGCATTCGCTATTTTCTTCGAGGAGTCACCGCATGCAGGTACATCGCACGTTCACCGTCGTCACCGGAGTTCTGGCCCTTCTGAGCGCGCCACTTTTAGCTGAAGACTGGACACAGTGGCGAGGGCCCGACCGGATAGGCGTGTGGAATGAGACCGGGATCGTCGAGGAGCTTCCCGACGAGTTGGCCATCTCGTGGCGTGTCCCGATTCGGTCAGGGTATTCGGGACCCGCGGTGGCGGACGGTCGCGTATTTGTCACCGATTGGCAAGAGGACCCCGAATCTCGCACGATGGACGGCACAGAACGCGCGTTGGCCATCGACGAGGAGACCGGCGACGTGCTGTGGATCCACGAGTGGGATACCACCTATCGCATGCTGATGATTTCCTATGCCCTCGGGCCCCGCGCCACTCCAACCGTTGATGACGACCGGGTCTACGTCGTTGGGGCCTCGGGAGTGCTGCTGTGCCTGGAGGCCGCGACCGGCGACCTGATGTGGCAACACGACTATCGGTCCGAATACGACTCCTTCGTGCCGACCTGGGGAATCGCCAGCGCTCCGATCGTTGATGGTGATCGATTGATTGCGGTGGTGGGCGGTGAGCCCGGGGCGCTGGTGGTAGCGTTTGACAAGCACACCGGTGAGGAAATCTGGCGAGCGGTGAATGTCGTCGGTGAGATGGGTTACGGACAGCCGCTCATCATCGAAGCGGGCGGCACTCGACAACTGATCGTCTGGCACGCGGCGGCGCTGACCTCGCTCGACCCCGAGACTGGCGAAGTCTATTGGGAAGAGGTGTGGGAAGCGGGGGCCGGGATGTCGGTCGCGACTCCAGTCCGGCAGGATGAGTATCTCCTCGTGAGCCAGTTTTACAACGGGTCGATGATGATGCAGCTCAGTCAAGATCAGCCGTCGGCCACGATGCTCTGGCGGGGTTCGAGCAATAGTGAAATGCCCGAGGAGACGGACGGTCTCCATGCCATGATCACGACCCCAATCATTCTGGATGACCACGTCTATGGGGTCGGGAGCTATGGCGAGCTCCGCGGCCTCGACGCCCGGACCGGTGAGCGGCTTTGGATGAGCGATCAGATGACCGCCCAGGCTCGCTGGGGCACCGCCTACATGGTGCAGAACGGTGATCGTTTCTTTGTCAACAACGACGATGGATACCTGATCATGGCGCAGTTCACGCCCGACGGGTATGTCGAGCTTGGTCGGACCAGATTGATCGAGCCGACCAGTAACTCCGCATTCGGGCCGCGACGGCGCTTCGAACGGATGGTCAATTGGTCGCATCCGGCGTATGCCAATCGACACATCTTTCACCGCAACGACAACGAAATCATTCGCGCCTCACTCGACGCGGCTGATTACTAGTGCATCGCCGCAGGGTTAACTTTTCTTCTCGACACTCGACGAGACTGACCCGGACCTCTCGTCACGGGGCAGCGCCAGACTCAAGACGCTGACCGCGACGATGATCGCGGTCGAGAGTTGAAAGACACCGGCGCCGACGCTGGCGTAGAGGACGCCGCCGACCACCAAGCCGGCGATGCTGGCCACAGCGCCCAGGCTTCCAGCCAGACCCTGGACGGCGCCCTGATAGGTTTTTCCGGAAATTCGCGCCAGCGCGGCTTGTAGAGAGGGCCACATCAGACCGTTCCCCACGGCCATCAGCACGGCCGCCAGATAGAGTAGGGCCGTGCCGGTCGATTGGTAGAGCCAGAAGCCGGCCGCCAGCGCCATACTCCCGCCCGCGATGGCCGGCCCGGCGACAAAACCCAGATTTGAAGAGCCGGCCAGCCTTCCAAAATTTTCGGCCCGCGTCTCGTTAGTGCTGATGTCCGCCAGATACGCGCTGGCGACCGAGACATTGCCACCGGTGAGCCCATCGAGCGCTCGGGCGACGACGAGTACGACCAGGGGAAGAGTCAGGGCGACCGAGCCCGTCAGGGCCGACTCCCCACCAAACAGTGTTGTGCGGGGCAACGCGAATGCGGTGAGAAACACCAGCCACGAGAAGAGCGTACCTGCCTAACTCAGCAGCAGAATCCGTCGTCGTCCCACACGGTCGGACCACCGACCCAGGAGTGGTGCGCCGATCAGCTAGAAGACGGAGTAGGTTGAGCCAGTCAGACCGTAGATGAAGGCGTTACCACCCCAGTCGGTGACAAGAAAAACGAGAAACGGCAGGACGATATTAAAGCCGAGGGTGCCGATGAAGTTGACAGCGAGGATCGGCAGAAGCGAGGGGCGCTTCACGTGGCGAGTCTACGATGGCCGGTGCCTGAAGTCATCTTCGGCCTCACGATAGTCATCCACCGGTGACGATGCCTGTCGCGGTCCCTGACGTCGGTCACAAACGACGCGTCGTAGTATCGTCTCGTCATGAATCTCCGTATGCCGTCCATTCTCGCGCTGGGGCTCATCGTCGTGGTTGGGGTTGGTCTCCGGGCCGAGGATTGGCCTCAGTGGCGTGGTCCCGACCGGCTCGGTATTTGGACTGAGTCTGGCATTGTCGAGCGCTTTCCAGAGGGCGGTCTGCATACCGTGTGGCGGGTGCCGGTGGGCGGCGGATTCGCGGGACCCGCCGTGGCGGATGGCCGGGTCTTCGTGCTGGACTACGAAGAGACCCCCGGTAGCCGCACTATGGATGGCACCGAGCGTCTCGTGTGTCTCGACGAGGAGACAGGTGACATTCTGTGGACCCAGCAGTGGCCGACGACCTATCGGAACATCGTGAGCAGGTTTGCAAACGGTCCTCGGGCGACACCGACCGTCGATGGAGACCGCGTCTTTGTGTTGGGCGCCGGAGGGATGCTCCTGAGCCTCGATACCGCGACCGGGAACCTTGCCTGGGGTGTCGACACGGTGGTCGACTACGGTGCCACGGTGCCGGTCTTTGGAATGTCAAATGCGCCGCTGGTCGAGGGCGACCGGTTGATCGCGCTTATCGGTGGTGAACCCGATGCCCTCATTGTGGCCTTTGACAAGACCACGGGCGAAGAGGTCTGGCGAGCGCTCCCGGCGACAGCGGAGACTGGATACTCTCAACCAATCGTGATCGAAGCGGGCGGGAGGAGACAGCTCATCGTCTGGCACGCGGTCGCTCTGACCTCTCTCGATCCTGAAACTGGCGACGTCTACTGGAATCAGGACTGGGCCATCGGCGGAGGAATGGCAATCGCGACGCCGGTCTGGAGTGGTTCCTATTTGCTGGTCAGCCATTTCTTCAACGGGTCCATGATGATGTCACTCAACAACGACCGGCCCGATGCTCAAATGCTCTGGCGTGGCCAGAGCCGGAGCGAGCTACCCGACCAAACCGAAGGACTGCACGCGATCATCTCGACCCCGACCATTCTTGGCGACCAGGTCTACGGGATAGGGAGCTATGGTGAGCTCCGGGGCCTTGACGCGAGAACCGGTGAGCGTCTTTGGGAGAGTGCGGAGCTGACTCCGCAGGAGCGGTGGTCGACCGCGTATATCGTGAGCCATCCGGCCCGCGACCAATTGTTTGTCAGCAGCGAGGACGGCGACCTGGTGATCGCAGAGTTTACGCCTGCCGGGTATGTCGAAATCGACCGAACGCCGTTGATCGAAAGGACAACCCAAACTCGTGGCGGCGCGACCGGTCGTTGGGGCGACCGGCCCGTTCAGTGGGTCCACCCCGCGTTTGCAAACCGGCACATTGTTGTGCGGAACGACGAGGCCGTGATCCGCGTCTCCCTCGCCGCCGAGGACTACTGACGGCGTCTCGTCACTCAGCGGCGCGCCCGCGACCTATGTAACGAATCACTGATCGGGGACACTAGCAGGAAACGCAGTTGTGGTTGTTGGTTGCGCCAAGGCTTTCGAGTAATGCGATGGTTTCGGGGAACGGCAGAGTGCGCTGATAGGGGCCGTTCGCCATGTCTGCCGTCGTTTGCCCCCGTCGGCTTATCACCAGGACGTCGGCACCCTGAGCCACGAGATACTCGACGGCTACTGAGTCACCGCGCGACGCGGCGTGGTGAACCGCCGTGTATCCGTTGTGGTCGCGGGTGTTGATGTCCATCCCGAGCTCTTCAATGAGATATTTGATGGACGGCAGCCATCCGTCTGGGGCGTGACGATGAGCGTTCGACTCGAAGCCCTCGCCGTAGCCGACGCCGGACGCCGCGTGGATCGGGAACACCGCCGGTCCCCCGGTTTCCACGGGCGGAAGCCCGGACGGATCCGGCTCGGTGGACACTTCACGGTCGGTGCGTGGCGCGGGTACTCGGGTCGCGATTGTCGGGTCCGCGCCATACCCGCTCAGGAGCCGCATCGCGGGGACGTCAGTGGCATACGCCGCGCGCCAAAACGGGGTGGCCCCATCCACGCTCTCGGAGCAGCAGTGATTGAACGACATATACCACAGATGTTTTTTGAGCCGGACGTTGGGATCGGCGCCCGCTTTGAGCATCGCCGTCATCACATCGAGGTAGGTCGCGTCTTGCTGGTCATGGGCCCGTGGCTGCGGATATCGCGCCCGTGGCGCCCACTGTAGGTTGAGTGCCGCGAAAAGCGGGGTGGCCCCGGCGTCGGTCGCGATGTTTGGGTCGGCACCCCGCGCGAGTAGCCGCAACGCCAGATCGAAATGACCGTTCATGGTCGCGATCTGCAACGGACTTGTGAGATCGCCGGTAGCGTGGTCGATGTCCGCGCCCGCCGATACGAGTTCCATCGCGACTTCGGCGTGGCCTTGCCTGGCGGCATGTAGCAGCGCGGTCATGCCGCCCATCTTTCCGACGCGCTCGGTATACGAACGCGGTGTGCCCCGATAGGCTGGCTTTCCATCGTCACCGAGCCGTTCCGCGATGTCTGGAAATGCTTGTATTTCCCGCGCCGCTCGTATCGCGGTCTGCACTTCGCTCGCGTTCGGCCGCCACGCGTCTTGCTCGTGGGCGGGAGCTGCGGCCCTGAATTCGTCAAGCACTTGTTGCCGCCGTCGCGCCGCTGCGCGGTCGAGCGCGTCGGCTTCCGTGAGGTCAACGACCCGCGTCGTGACCTCGAGGTCTGCACCCCGCTCCATCAGGACGCGCACAGCGGCGACACGGTTCGCCGCCGAGGCGAACATCAGTGGCGTCTGCCCCCACGTCGATTCGAGAGCGTTCAGGTCGGCCCCATGATTGAGTAGGGCGGCCACGGCCTGGGCATTGCCCGCCTGGGCCGCGAGGTGGAGCGGGGTCGCACCGGTGGTCGAGGCGGCACGATGGTCGCTACCAGCTTCGAGGAGTGCGGTCACCACGGCGGCGGTTCCGGTCCGGGCGGCGACGTGAAGCGGGGTGTGATGACCTCGGCGCGTCACCGCATCCAGATTGGCTCCAGCAAACACCAGTGCTTGCGCGAGGTCGGCATCGCTATGGCGTGCGGCCCAGTGCAAGGCCGTCATGCCATCAGGGTGAGCCGTCTGTACATCTGCGCCTTGCCCGAGCAATGCGCGGACCGACTCTCCATCACGATGCATCGCGGCGTCCGCCACGGGCGCATCGGGCGGCGCGGCCGCCATTCCGGATAGCGCTGCGAATCCGATGAATAGGGTCGCAACCGTGCCAAGCACACCGCGCCCGACCACCCGCCGTGTTGTCGTTCCAGTCCTCACAATGGCCTCACGCGTTGAGAGAGAGTGCCCCGGTGCTGTCACCAAAGCCTGTCAGATCATCGTGACCCAACGCATGCAGGACACTCAGCATGGCGTTTGCCATGGGTGTCCCGTCAGGGGCCATGATGTGATGACCGCCCGCCAGTCGACCGTTGGCATGGCCGATCAACAGCAGTGGACACCGCTTGTGGTTGTGCAGGTTGGGGTCGCCCATCCCCGACCCATACAAGATCACGCTCTTGTCAAGCAAGGTGGCGTCGCCCTCGTCGATGCTGGAGAGCGCGTCGACCAGATACGGCAGTAGACTGACGTGATAGCGGTTGATACGACTGAACTCTGTGATCGCGTCTTCATTGCCACCGTGGTGGGAGGCCGAATGAAACGGCCGATCTGAACCGCTGAGAGGGAAGACCCGCCCTGACGCGTCGCGGCCCATCTTGAACGAAAAGACCCTGGTCACATCTGCCTGTAGCGCCAGCGCCTGGACGTCAAACATCAGCTTTACGTGCTCGTCGAACGAATCTGGGACACCGGCCGGTGCTTCGGGGAGCTCGCGTTCCTCGCCGCCTTGGTTCCGTTCCTCTACCCGCTGGATACGACGTTCGATCTCACGGATATTTGTCAGATAGCGCTCCATACGCTGCCGGTCGGTCGCTCCGAGCTCTCGCTGCAAATCCGCGACCCGCTTTGTCATCCAGTCGAGAATACTGCTGTCGGTATTCCGCCGTGCCGCGCGTTCCTCGGCCGATCCCCCAACTCCAAAGAGCTGCTCAAAGGCGACACGAGGAGACCGGGTCACCGGCAGCGGCTCGGTGGGCGAAGCCCAGCTGATCGAATCCGTATACACGCATGTGTAACCGTAGGCGCACCCACCCGCCTGGTCCACGTTTTCGATGCACAGCTGCATCGAGGGGACCGGGGTGTCCTGCCCGAACCGGCGGGCATGGGCCTGATCAAGTGATGTCCCGGCAAACACGTCCGAACCCTGGGTCTGTTTTGGATGAGACTGGGTCAGAAACACCGAGCTGGTTCGGAAGTGGTCACCGCCGATCTCGGGCGGAGCGAATGCCTCGGCCATGCCGACGTCCGTATTGCTGATGATCGTCAGGTGGTCCCGATAGGGCTCCAGGGCGCTGAGCGAACCCGGGCCGAGGTCGAAATCACGACCGGCCGTCGCGGGGCTCCACAGATGCTGGGTGGCACCCCAGGCATTGCTACCGGCGGCTCCATGGACCATTTCGAGACAGAGGAGACGGGTTGGGTCGAGCTCAGCGGCAACCGCGGCCGAGACCCTTCCTGCCGGATGCATCGCATCAAGGAACGGCAGTGCTAGCGACGCCGCGCCGACGTCTCGCAGAAAGGTTCGTCGGGGAATACGTTTTCCGGTAATAAACATTGGGTTCGGTCTCCCTCTATAAGCCTTCTACTGCTTCAGTCGCATTCGCTGCAGGTCGCTGCATCCGAAACGCGGCGCTTTTGACGACACCGAGAATGAAAGCCGACATCCGGTATTCATCGGATTCGGCCTCACGAGCAATGGCACGGACCGTCGGCATATCGTAGTACTCGACGCGGCGTCCCACGGCATACGACATGAGGTTTTCGATGAAATGTCGGACGAGCGGCACCCGCATCGCGAGCAGGGCCGAGCGAAGACCCTGCGGGCTATCGACTTTCGTTCCGTCCCACATCTCACCCCGTGTATCCAGGGGCATCCCGTTTTCTCGGATCCGCCACTTGCCCACGACATCAAAGTTGTCGAGCGCTAAGCCCAGCGGGTCCATAAACCGATGACACGCGCTGCACGTCGGGTTGGTCCGGTGTAGCTCCATACGCTCGCGGGTCGTCAACGGGCGCCCGTCCTTGACACTGGCGGTTTCATCCAGGTCGGGTATCGCGGGCGGCGGCGGCGGCGGCGGCGTGCCCAGCAGGACCTCTAGAATCCACTTTCCGCGGAGCACAGGTGACGTTCGATTTGCGAGCGAGGTGAGGAGCAGCACACTGCCGTGACCGAGGAGACCCTGTCGGCGACTGGTCGCGTGTGTGACCTGCCGAAAGTCGGGACCTGCCACGTTTGGTATTCCATAGTGCCGCGCCAAACGCTCGTTGACAAAGGTGTAGTCCGCCCCGAAGAGTTCGAGGAGGCTGCGATCTTCTCGCACGAGATGGTTGAACAGAAGCTCCGTTTCGCGCCGCATGGCATCGGCGAGCTGTCGGTCGAAGTTTGGAAACCAAAAGGCGTCCGGCTGGACCTGGTCCATGTCCTGTAGCCGCAGCCACAGGGCCGCAAAACGGGTGCCCAGCGTTTCCGACCGAGGGTCGGCAAGCATCCGCCGGGCTTGCGCTTCTAGCACGCTGAGGTCGGATAGCTGTCCGGTACTGGCCAGTGCGATGAGCTCGGCGTCGGGTGGCGCGCCCCAGAGAAAAAACGCGAGCCGCGATGCGAGTGACGCGTCGTCCACGGCGTAGCTGCCAGAGGCGGTCGCGGTGGCGGGAGGACGCTCCAGGCGGAAGATAAAGTCCGGACTGGCCAGCGTGGCCTGGAGGGCCGTCCTGATCCCCTCTTCAAAGCCGCCTCGAGCGGCGCCGTCGTCGTAGAACCGCAGAAGGTCGTCGACATCGTCCGCGCCGAGCCGACGCCGATAGGCGTTGGTCGCGAGCGTCGTCACGATGGACTCGGCGCACGGCCGGGCATTTTCGGCCGAGGTCGGGCGGCATGTAAAGATGGCACGTCGGCTTGGCGTTTCCGAGACCCCGGTGACGTCGTAGGGGCCGTCAATCGTCAAGTCACGCATGTGAGGCAATGCCGTGACGCCGTATCCGAGGTCGCCGATCTCCGTGTCGACGATCGACCACTCGTGTGGTGCCAGCACATCTTCGACGGGGCCTTCAAACTGTTGTAGAAAGACCGCTGATACCCGTTGCGGCCCCGCATGAATAAAAATGGAGTCCTCAACCTCCAGCGTGACCCCATTCGGGTCTGAGGTCCGCAGCCACTGGTCCATGTCAAGCACGGCCATGGGCACGCCATCAATGGAGATCTCAATCTGCTCGTTTCTGATCGTCGAGCCGCTCAGTCCGCCGGTCGTCGTGTGCTGGAAGTCCATCTTGAAGCGATAGCTTCCATCGGCGGGGAAGTTGTGGACGACCGAGAACCCTCCCCGGGTCCCGTAGGGAGCGCCATCGACGCGGTCCCATTGCGAATAGGCGCGCGATTTTGAATAGGTTGTTTGTTTTGGCGCTGCATCCGGATTACCAATCGCAAGCAGGCTGACCTCCGCCGCCGCCTTGAGATATCCATCGATCAGGGTGGCCGACAGCAGTTGCACATCCGCGATGTTGTCGAAGTTGGCGCTCATCGTGTCGAGCGGAAGATAGTCAGCCGCGTCGATGTCCAGCGCGACCAATTGACGTACGGCTTGGGCGTATTCGTGCTGGTTGAGCCGCTGAAACGTGCGCCATCCGGGGTTGGGGTCGGCGGCCGCTTCGCTGTCGACCACGGACTCGAGCGTTCCCACCAGCTCGTTCAGGGTCTCGGCGTCGGGTCGTCTCACCCCGGGAGGGGGCATCATGTTCGCTCGCAACTTGCGAATCACCTTCTCGGTGCGGGCGGTGGCCTCTGGGCCGTGGGCCGCCAAGGACACGTCAAAGTCCTCGAGCGACAGATTCCCGGTGAGCATCCGGTCGTTGTGGCAACCTTGGCAGTAGGTGCGGACCACGTCCGTCAACGCCTGGTGCCTCGCCGTCTCGTCCGCCGGAGGCGGCGAGCTCTGTCCTGTGGCCGTAACGGAAAAGGCCAGAAGGATGGCGACCGTCGTCGCTCGTATTCTCATGACTTCGTGCTTTCACTCACCGACAAGGCCACTGGATACCCGGATGTAGAGTCACCCCAACCCCGTAATCCTATGTCATGTTCGGAGAGAAAACCGCCCAGAAGACGTCCTTTTTCTTCGCCGACGATGTTGCGAACGACCGGGCAGGGACGCTAGCCTGGGGAGCCATGGGCCAGCGGTCGTCACCCAGTCCAGAGAGTAGCCGCACACCGGTCTTTCAACCTGTAAGCGGTCCGACTGGCACCGCCGTCACGGTTCGCGCTCGAGACCTCCCGGCTCTCACACCGATTTATCTCGGGTTTGGCGGCACCCGTTCGAGCTTTGAGGTGTTGTCCGAGCTTGTCACCGACCAGGAAGGCCGGATGCAGGAAGCTGTGGCCATCCCCGACTGGGCGACATCGGATCGGACGCACTACTTCGTGTTAGTCGACGTCTATTTCCGTCCCTTGGCGGTGTCGACCGCGTTCCACGTGACGACCTCGGACGGGACCGTCCTGCGCCGGGGACGAGTGACAGACGAAGGTGTGAGGTGTCTTGCCTTACGAGAAGAGGGCGAGACGGGCGAGCTGTATACGCTGGTAGGAACCGCGGTCGGAGCTCTCCAGACCGGCGACATGGTAGCCGTGACGGGCACGCTCAGCGAGACGTCAGCCTGTCGGCAGGGGACAACGATCGATGTCATTCTGGTAGGAGGCTAGTCCGATGAGACCGCCCAAGCGCCTCGCTCGATCCGTGACGTCCGCCATTCGTTCCGTTGCGGTCGCCGGAGCGGTGGTGGTCACCATACTGACCGCCGTTGTTTCGGGACAGACGTCCGTTCGCGATGTCCTGGTCATTGCTCCCGAGCATCCCGCGATCGAATACTGGACACGGGTACCGGACAACCCGGTATCGTGGCTGGCCACGCGTCTCGAACGCGGCGAAGCCGGTCTCGCGTTTCGGAATGACGGTTCCGGCTACCTATTAAGCCTACTCCGCCAGCTCGATATCAACCCGGACAGTCTCACCGAGCAAGGGTCTCGGGGTGTCTATTTCAGCGATGATGTGGCTATCTCGCGGGCCGATACGGGCGCCTTCGAGATCATCGCGACCGACCCATGGCTCGGGGCCGCCTTCTATACGGTGGCTGCCGGTCTGGTGGGCCCCGCGGGGCCGCCGTTGCTTGCTCGTCCCCGTGAGTGCGCCGAGTGCCACCACGCGGCAGAGACGCTCGGCGTGCCCGGTCTGCTCGCCGGCGTCGCGTCGCCGACCGCCATCCAGGTACCCGACCCGGTTGCGCTGTTGACGTGGCGGCATCAGGCCCACGTGATCAACTTGCTGACGCGTCTGGCGTGGGAGAGTCAGGTCACCCGGCACAGCGGTGTGATTGGCTATTCACTGGCGGAGCGGATGAAAACACGGGTTGACGAGGTCGTGGCGTACATGCTGTTCGTCAATAATGCGTCACTCGAGGCGTCCCTCGATACGCCGGTCGAGGCGCAGTCGACCTTTGTCCAGTCTTTCCCACGTCGTGGCCCGCACGACCGCGACGGCCGCTCGCTTCGCGATTTCGACCTCGAGACACGTCTGTTTCGGTACCCGCTCAGCTACATGATCTACAGTCGCGCGTTCGACGCGATCGAGCCAGTCGTTCGCGAGTTCTTGCTCCGCCGTCTCTTTGATGTGCTCAGCGGCGGCGATCCGCGACCCATGTATGCCGGTCTTTCCTTCGTCGACCGGCAGGCGATACTGACCATCCTCAGAGACACGAAACCAAATTTGCCGACCTACTGGCGAGAGCGACGTCCCTGAGCGACTCGTTCCGCGAGAGAAGAGACCATGGGCCCGCTAACGAGGAATACGCCGTGGACACAGCACATCGTAGCCAGCAGGGATTGACGAGGCGTCGCATTCTCCAGGCCTTTGGCATGGCAGGGGGAGCGTCGCTCGTCCTGGGGGCCATGAATGCCTGGGGGTTGACGGGCGCGCGCGCTGCGCGGCGCCCGCGATTGCCTCAGCTCCCGACGGCTGCGGCCGGTACTCGGGTCATCGTTCTGGGCGCGGGAATGTCAGGGCTCGTGGCGGGATACGAGCTGGGCAAGCTCGGATATGACTATCAGATCCTCGAAGCACGAGACTGGGTGGGCGGCTTGTGCTGGACAGTGCGGCGGGGCGCGGCACACGAGGAAGTCGATGGCGAAGGACAGGTGTGTCAATTCGACGACGGGCAGTATCTCAATGCTGGCGCCTGGCGTATTCCGAATAGCGATCGCGGTGTGCTCGAGTATTGCAAAGAGCTCGGTGTCCCCCTCGAGATTTTCATCAATACATCGGACGCCAACTATTTCTATGAAGAACGTTCCGAGGTCGGGGCCCTGGCCGGTCGCAAAGCACGGCTCCGTGAGGTGCGCGCCGACCTCTGGGGCTCGACCGCCGAGCTCTTAGCGAAGGCGGCGGACCAAGGCCAAATCGATCTGCCTCTGTCCGCTGAGGACCGAGAGCGATTGGTCCAGTTCTTGGTCACCGCCGGGTATCTCGAGTCCGATACGTTGGTCTATACGCCGCCTCCGTCGCGCGGCGCGGGCGATGACCAACCGTATGACCTCGGACCACTGCTCGCGTCCGGGTTTGGGAGCCGCGCGGCGACCCTGTACGCTGGGACCGGTGGTCCGGACCCAGTCTTTCAACCGGTGGACGGGATGATGGAAATCCCCCGTGCTTTTCAGCGCGCCCTCGACGAGCGCATCACACTGGGCACCGAGGTGCAAGCGATACGTCAATCGGGGAACGATGTCCGGGTTGCGACACGAGACACTACTACGGGCCGCGAGCAAGAGCTGACTGCCGACTACTGCGTCTGCTGCTTGCCGATGTCGATCGCACAAACGATCGACATTGACCTCTCCCCTGGCATGGCGACCGCGCTCGCTGAATGCAGTCATAGCGCCGCAGCCAAGATGGGCCTGCAGATGAAGCGTCGTTTCTGGGAAGAGGATGACGGGATTTTTGGAGGACACCTGTGGTCGCGTGATCTCCAGCTTGGCGAGTTCTCGTATCCGTCAACTGGCTATTTCACCGACAAGGGTGTGCTCCTCGGCTTTTACGGCGACGGACGCATGGCTGGTCTGGCTGACCGCTCCGTTGACGACCGTGTCGCGCACGTCCTCACGAACGCTTCCAAGGTTCACCCGCAAGTACGAGACGAGTTCGAGTCCGCCTATAGCGTGTGGTGGGGAAAGGTGCCCTACAGCCTGGGCGCCTACGGCCGAACGCCGTCTCCGGACCTGCTCGACCGGCTGAGCCAGCCGGACCGTCGGCTCTACTTTGGTTCGGCGGGAGCGAGTTCGAAACCGGCGTGGCTGCAGGGCGCAGTAGAGTCGGCGTGGCGCACCGTAGAATCCCTTCACGAACGGGTGATGCGAGTCGGGGTGGCCTGAGGGCCACACATGGACACTAGCGGACATGCACTCTGACGCAAAGACGGTCGAGAGTATCTGAAATCTCTTCCAGACGAACGTCGGCAGGCGATTTCCGCGGTGCGACGCGTCATTCGCAAGCACTTGCCCAACGGGTACCAAGAAGCCCTGAACTGGGGAATGATCGCCGATCAGGTGCCCTTGCGTACATACCCCGATACCTACAACGGCCAACCACTCATGTATGCAGCCCTTGCGTCGAAGAAACGTCACATGGCTGTCTATTTCACGGGGATCTATGCCGACGCCAAGGCGCGAGCGGCATTTGAAAAGACCTACCGGGCTACGGAAAAAGGTTTGACGTCGGCAAGTCGTGCGTGCGGTTTCGGACGCTCGACGATCTTCCGCTGCCGCTGATCGCCGAGGCTATCGGGTCACTCTCGGTCGACAACTTGATCGCGCTGGTCGGGAAGGCACGCCGCCCTTCCAAGTAAAGCGGGTCCGTCACCCGTCCCCTCCGAGCGAGAGGTAGAGAACACCGACTTCGACGGTGTCATCCACGATGGCCGCGTGCTTGATCTGAATGTGAGTCAGAACGGGCGCAATCTCGACTGGTCGTTTGGCAACATTCGAAATCGCCCGCGACTTCGGCACTCAGGTGGGGCAGTGACGCGTCAATCGCGAACCGTGTCGGTTTCGACCCGCCCGTCGACGAGACGAATCACGCGACGCGCGCGCTCCATCACCCGAGGATCGTGCGTCGAGAACAAGAAGGTGACCCGCTGGTCCTGGTTGAGCGTTTCCATCATGTCGAGCAACGTATCGGCGGTATGAGAATCGACGTTTGCCGTTGGTTCGTCGGCGAGCACGACGGCCGGGTTTGCAGCGATCGCCCGTGCGATCGCCACCCGCTGCTGCTGACCGCCGGAAAGTTCAGAGGGACGCCGGTCTTCCATGCCTTCTAGCCCCACCTGGGCCAGGAGATCCATTACCCGACTCCGGCGGCGATCCTCGTCGACCCCTTGCACCGCCATCACGATCTCGGCGTTCTCGTAGGCGCTGAGGACCGGCAGTAGGTTGTACGCCTGAAACACGAAGCCGATACGATCCCGCCGCAACCGGCTGAGTTCCTTCCTGTTGAGCGTCCCAAGGTCGGTCCCGTCGATTCGCACGGTCCCCGACGTCGGTGTATCGAGCGCACCAATGAGGTTGAGCGCGGTGGTTTTCCCCGAGCCGGACGGGCCGCTGATCGCGGTGAACTCGCCGGCCTTCACATTCATCGTGATCCCCTGCAGCGCGTCGACCAGCTGTTTGCCCTGCTGGTAGGACTTGACGACTCGTTCCAGCTCGACAACCGGCGTGGCGCCGTTGTGGCTCATCTGTTCTCCCGGTGCGTGCCCAACGACGCGTGGCGACGCTACCGCGTGGCACGGCCGAATACAAATGGGACTGTTGCCACGTGGCGGCTAGACCACACGGATGACTTCCACAGGGTCGGCGTGTCCGGCTTTCCACGCGGGGTAGAGCCCCGCGAGTAGCACTGCGGTGAGCGCCGAGACCCCGATGAGTACTGCGTTCTCCGGGAAGATGCCCACCGTCAGGGTATCTCCCATGCCGACGCCAGCGATTTCCATATCGGCCGCATCCCCTGCCATCGCCGAGATATCGAGGCCGGTTGATGATAGATAGAGGTAGGGGCCGGTCGTGACCACGACGGCGCCCACGAGCCCGACGACGGCCAGCCATCCACTCTCGAACATGACGAGTCGAAAGAGTTGGCCCGGGCTGAACCCGACTGCGATCATGATGCCGAACTCGCGAATACGTTCCATGACACTGGCGAAGAGCGTGTTGAAGATGCCGGCGGCAACCAACACCGCGATGATGATCATGAAGACATACGATCCGCCTACCTTGAGCGCAATAAAGGTGGCGAGCTCCGGTTGGAGCTCGTGCCATGGCAACGCGGCGACATCGTCGCTCAGTCCGCCGCCGAGAGCGGCAACGACCGCGTCGCTCCGGCGCTGGTCGTCGACAAAGACGGCTACTTGAATTGCCTCGTCAGGGGCGAAGCCGATGAGCTCGCGCACCGTATCGATCGGGAGCAGACAGATGCCGCCGTCGACCGCCGAAGACCCGGTGCGGGCGATGCCCGACACGCGTGCGAGCGCGCTGACGATCTCGCCGTCCTTGTCGGTCATCGTGTAGACCACCTTTGACCCGAGCTTGACGTCGAGATTCGAGGCGAGCCGCGCGCCGAGGATGATTCCGCCGTCGCTTGATGTTTCGAAGAACTCACCTTCGACGATCGCCTCTAGAAGCGATAACGTGTGCTCATCCTCCCGTGAAGGGTCGACGGCCAGAAATCCGGCGCCGAGATTCTCGTGAGCGGTCGAGAGCATGTTGAAACCGGAGATACGCTGCACAACCCGGGCCACGCGCGGCTCCCCGTTCGCGAGGCGAATGAGGCGGTCGGTCCCGCGCACTGACCGAGACAATGTCTGGTTGTTGAGATACTCCGGGTGTTGCAGTGTCACGTGACCCGCGCCGAGCCTGGCGGCGAGGCCGATCATCTCGCTCCACTGACGGTCTTGGACGGCGGCCATCAGTACGGCCAGGAAAACGCCAAAGACAATCGCAGACAGGGTGATGGACGTGCGGCGACGATTGCGCCAGAGATTGCGCCACGCCATCTTCGCCAGACTTGTCGAATTCAGAGTTCCTCCTCCGCCGCTACTGATACCGCATCGCCTCGACCGGACTGATGGTCGCCGCCTTTCGCGCCGGATAGAGCACGGCCAACAATACAATGACGACGAGCACCAGAACCGGGGCGGCCACGGTCAGGGGTGTCACCGTTGCCTGCCAGGTTGAGCCCATCGTCATCCCGATGATCGATGTTCCGGTGAGCGCGCCCATATCGATTCCTACCCGCACGAGATACCACAGAGTGGGTGCCGCAAGCGTCAACCCGACCGTGACGGCGAGACCGGTCTGCAGTCCGCTCTCGACGAGGATGAGCGACATCACTCGGCCCGGCTCGACACCCAACGCCTTGAGCACCCCGAACTCGCGGATGCGCTCGAACACCGCCATCAGCATCGCGTTGAGGATGAGGATCGCGATCACAAGGTAGATGATGGCCGCCACAAACCACATCGCCTGACTCGCCGCGTCCAAATAGGTCGCCAAGGTCGGCAAGAGCTCGCGCCAGGACTTTGTATCGAGACCGGGGGCGAGGCTTCGCACGCTCTCGGTCGCGTCTGCGAGCTCGACCCCGGCTGGCTTCCGCACGACGATCTCATGCACACCGTCGGGCATGACGAAGAATTCCCGGAACATCGCTTCGTTGAGAAACACGCCGGACCGGTCGACCGAGTCGCCGACGACCGACAAGATCCCACGCACCAAGAAGAGATCGTTGGCCATGCTGCCGTCCATCGCTTGGCTCAGGGCTACCAGCTCGTGACCGACCTCGAGTCCGAGCGCGCGGGCGAGGCGATACCCCACAACGACCCCCCGTGGAACCGCGGGGTCGAGCCACTCGCCTTCTGTGACGCGTTGCCAAATTTGGCTGACCCCCGCGTCGAGCGCCACATCGACACCGCGTAGCTGCGCCCCAGCTGACGACTCGCGCGTCGCCACAAGACTGGCGCCAATGAGCCGGGGACTGGCGCGGAACCCGGCCTCTTCCAACGTCGGGATGAGTGTGTCGACGTCTTCGATGCGCTCGTAGAGCGACGGGTTATTCAGATAGTCCGCCGTGTGTATCTGCACATCGCCCATCTCGAGCTCGGTGACCGAGTACTCCATGTCGGCGAGCAGTCCCTGGAGCATGCTGGTGTACACGACGCTTACAAAGAGCGCGAGGGTGATTGCCGATACCGTGACGAGGGTGCGGCGCGGGTTGCGCCCGATGTTCCGCCACGCCATCTTGAAGATACCCATACGCCGGAAGACGAATTGTAGTGCGTTTTGAACCGGCGACGGTCGGCGGTCTCGTCAACACGAACGGCCGCTATGAACTGAGCCTGAGCCAACCTGGCGCGCCTCAGGAGCGATGTCGGCGCGCGACCTGCGCGAACATTTGCACCATGGCCTGGCCGTGGGCCGTTGGTGTGTACGCGGCCCGCGTTCACATCAATGAGCAACCCGTACGTCCAGCAGGTCATTGGTGCGGCCAATGAGGCCGCAGACCGAGCGTTCGTCGAGGGGGCGCTCGTGCTCTCACCCGGTGGGGGGGGGACGCTGCCGACCGCGCTCTTTACGGAGGTGTGGCGTAAGCCAGCCGTTGTTGTTCCCGTCGCGAACCACGACAACAACCAACACGCGCCCGACGAGAATCTTCGGATCGCCAACCTTTGGTACGCCATCGACCTATTCGCGCAGCTGTGGACGATGCCGGCCGGGGAATCGGAGTGACCGGGGTTGCGCAGCGCCCGCCGGAGGAGAGACTGATGACAGATTCCTCGCTCAGTCAACGAGATGCGGTCAAACTGGTCGGAGGCATGTTCGTCGCCGCAGCGGGAGTCGGCTCTCGGCTTGGCATCGGCGAGGCGATCGTCGCCTGCGGGGTGCCGCATTTGACATTGGGAGTGACTACGGCGGGAGTATCCGGAGATTTCAGCCGCCTCCCATCTAGTCGACAGTCATACTTAAGTGCCCTTCGTGTGACAGGCCGCGCTTGGTCGTTGCCAACAATTGTTTTGGCCCAGAACCGTTGCCCGTCGGCCGTTGCTTCCCCACTCTTGCTGGGTTGACGTGCTAGCCGGGTCGAGGCGCGCGCGTCTCACGAAGAGCGACTATTGCCCAAAAGCGACTGTCGCCACCCGCGGTGTGGCTGGTTCGTCGCGTCAGCCAGCTCCCATGTTGCTGCCCGGAGCCGCTCGCGGTCGTCGTGACTGATCCGAACGAACTCGATTCCGATACCGCGGTGAGGAATATACGTTCTGATGAGAGCGTCACACACTATCTCGCCGTTACTGCCTGGCAAGGCGAATCGGACGCTGATCCGAGTCCCGATCTCGAACGGATGGCGCGTCTGGACAAACGCGCCCCCGACCCCAAGGATAGTCAACGCGCCGCCGGTCGCCTGGTCTCTATTGAGCGGGCTTTGCTGGATCTGTGCCCCGATCACGGCGCTGAGTTCTACGCGCGGGTATCTCCGATGAACTCTTGTATGGCTCGGCGGGTTCTGGGCAGAAGGCAGGCTCATGCGGATCGTTCTTGCTCACGCAAGAAACGCTCCTGGAAAACGTTGGGGAAATCGCAACAAGAGTCGCTCAGGATGTAGAAAACACACGGGTCGGCCGATTGGCGTGTAGAATCAATGGGTTCGACGGTGCCGGGGCCTCCGACATCAACGCGCTGTTGCCCGCCTGGTTACCGATGTTCCGCTTTGGTCGTCGTGTCACAAACCTCTGTCCGGATAGGCGTGAGAAGCGGAGTGTACCGGGAGTATTCGACCAACGAGCAATGACTTTACGCAGGCAGCCTCGGCGGTTGAACAAAAGACGACTTGAGACGGAACACCTAGGACCCCTTTGAGCGACCACACTGAATCAGCCGCTGTCGAAACCGAGACCGTCCCAATCGATCTCACCCTCGCCCAACTCCCGGAATCGTTGAGGCAGGCCCTTGCACGCGTCGGATGGGAGGGTTTGATGCCCGTCCAAGCCCGGGCGATCGGTCCGTTGCTCGACGCACGGGACGTGATGGTCCAAGCCCGCACTGGCAGCGGCAAGACCGGCGCTTTCCTCCTGCCGATGCTCGAGCGACTGGACGCGGACGCCGCCGAGACCCAGGCGCTGGTGTTGGTCCCGACCCGCGAGTTGGCCAAGCAGGTGGCTCAACAATCCGAACTGATCTGCGGGCCCGCCGGGCTCCGCACGGTCGAGATTTACGGAGGGGTTGGTTATGGTCCTCAGATTGATGCTTTGAAAGGCGGCGCGCAGATTGTGGTTGGGACACCGGGACGCGTCCTGGATCACTTGCTGCGCGGGACGTTGTCACTGCGGACGCTCAGAATGCGAGTGTTCGACGAGGCCGATCGGATGCTGTCGATGGGCTTTTACCCGGACATGCAGGAGGTGCAGCGGCACCTCCCACAGCGCACCCAGACACAACTTCACAACAGCATGTTTTCGGCGACGTTCCCACCGTTCGTGATGCGGACCTCGCAGGAATTCATGCGGGATCCGGAGTTCATGTCGCTGAGCGGTGACCAGGTGCACGTGACGGATACAGAACACGTGTTCTGCATCGTGCCGGCCATGGACAAGGACCGATGTCTCATCCGGATCATCGAGGTCGAGAATCCGACCTCGGCGATTATTTTTTGCAACACAAAGAGTGCAGTCCACTACGTCACAGTGGTTCTGCAGCGGTTTGGTTATGACGCCGATGAATTGAGTGCTGACCGTTCGCAGAGCGATCGCGAGCGGATCCTCAAACGCCTACGGGGCAACGCCTTGCGCTTTCTTGTCGCGACCGACGTTGCAGCACGTGGGTTGGACATACCAGATCTCTCGCACGTGATTCAATATGAGCCGCCCGAGGACCCGGAGGGTTATATCCACCGTGCCGGTCGGACCGGACGCGCGGGCGCGGCGGGCGTGGCCGTCTCTCTGGTGACGGAAGCCGAGGCCCTATCTCTGGACAGTATCGCGAAACGATACTCTGTCGAGTTTCACCAGCAGTCAGCGCCCACCGACGAAGATGTGCAGGCGGTAGTGACCGAGCGCGTCACGACACTGCTCGAAGCCAAGCTGAGGGCGCGAGACACGCTGCAGACGGAGCGAAGCCAGCGATTCGTGCCGCTGGCGCGGAGTTTGGCCGAGAACGAAGATGAGTCCGCGTTGATTGCGATGCTCGTGGACGATTATTATCAATTGACGCTGCATGCGCCGGTTCAACCACCGACCGCGTCGTCAACGGCACCCGCCGTGGAGAGAAAGCCAGAGCCGCGGCGGCGTCGCCCCCGAACATCGTCGCCCAAGTCCAGAAAGTCCGGCCCGCAGAGGAGCTAGCCCTGCGTCTAGGGCACCGTCTACTCGTGCACGGGGTCCCGGCCGTGAGCTGGTGGCGCTAGCCAAGCCTCGACGGACCGAAGCGTAACAACAAGGAGAGCATCATGACCGCACCTACGCTTGACTCCACGCATCCCTTTACAGTGGCCACCGCGCATGGGCGAGTCCCCTACAAGGTGGCGGACCTAACCCTGGCCCAGCAAGGTCGCGACGAGATTCGTCTGGCCGAGCAAGAGATGCCGGGGCTCATGGCGCTGAGGAGAGAGCACGCCGGACCACAGCCTTTGGCTGGGGTCAAGATTATGGGCAGTCTGCATATGACCGTGCAAACCGCAGTCTTGATCGAAACGCTGACCGACCTTGGCGCGGATGTGCGGTGGGTGTCGTGCAACATCTTCTCGACCCAGGATCATGCGGCCAGCGCCGTGGTGGTCGGTCGGCTGGAAAACGGCGGCACACCGGACGACCCTCGGGGCACGCCCGTCTTTGCCTGGAAAGCCGAGTCGTTGACAGAGTACTGGTGGTGCACGAACGAGGCGGTGCTCTGGTCTGACGGCAGCGGCCCTGACCTCATTGTCGACGATGGCGGTGACGCCACCTTGTTTGTTCACAAGGGATATGAGTACGAACGGGCCGGCGCTGTGCCGGAATTCAATCCGGATGAAGACCCCGAAGAGTGGGGCGTCATTCTCGATTTGCTCCGCGAAATCCAAAAGCGTGACCCTCAGCAATGGCAACGCGTGAGTCCGGCGATCCGCGGTGTGAGCGAGGAGACCACCACCGGTGTTCATCGTCTCTACGAGATGATGGAGGATGGTTCGCTGCTCTTCCCGGCCATCAACGTCAACGACTCGGTCACGAAAAGTAAATTCGACAACGTTTATGGGTGTCGTCACTCGTTACCCGACGGTTTGGCCCGGGCGACCGACGTCATGCTGGGCGGCAAAGTCGCGGTGGTGTGCGGCTTTGGCGAGGTCGGCAAGGGCTGTGCGCAATCATTGCGTGGCCAAGGTTCGCGAGTCGTGGTGACGGAGATCGACCCAATTTGCGCACTTCAGGCGGCGATGGAAGGATACGAGGTCAATACGCTCGAGGATATGCTCGAGACCGCCGACATCTTTATCACGACGACGGGGAACCGCGACATCATCACCGCGACCCAGATGGCGCGGATGAAAGACAAGGCGATTGTTGGCAACATCGGTCACTTCGACAACGAGATCGATATGGCCGGGCTAAAGAAGATGCCCGGTATCCAGCGTATTCCGATCAAGCCGCAATACGACGAGTGGCGGTTCGCGGATGGCCACAGCGTGCTCATTCTCGCCGAAGGACGCTTGCTCAATCTCGGATGCGCGACTGGGCACCCCAGCTTTGTCATGTCGGCGTCGTTCACGAATCAGGTGCTGGCCCAGCTCGCGCTGCACGCCAACACCGGCGAGTATGAAAAAAAGGTCTATATGCTGCCAAAGAAGCTCGACGAGCAAGTGGCGCGCCTTCACCTCGACAAGCTAGGCGTCAAGCTGACGACATTGAGCAAGGGTCAAGCCGACTATATCGGCGTCCCGGTTGAGGGACCATACAAGCCCGAACACTACCGCTACTAGCGGCCGGTTGCGGAGAAACGCTGCACGGTCTCGCTAGCCACCGGCGCAGGCGGTGTGCTCGCGGAGGAGCTCTTCCTGGGCGTTGAGACGGTGCACGACGTTCGATGCTGAACCGGTCGCTGCCACGGCGTGGTAGCGACCATCAGTGTGAAGCTCCATCGCCCGGTCGTTGTCGGCCAATAACCTGTCAAGGATCTCTCGTCGGACCTGGTCGCGGATCTGCGGGTCTCGGATAAAGCACAGAGTTTCGACCCGCCGGCTGAGGTTTCGCTCCATCAGGTCGGCGCTTCCCATCAGCACCTCTGGATTCCCGTCGTTCTCGAACGAATAGATTCGGGAGTGCTCGAGAAAACGGCCAACGATTGAGCGCACCCGGATGTTGTCGCTCACCGCTGGAATCCCCGGTCGTAAGCAGCACACGCCTCGGACGATCATGTCCACCTGGACTCCCGCCTGGGACGCCTTGTAGAGGACGCGGATCATGTCGGGGTCGGCCACCGAGTTGTTCTTGATGATGATTCGCGCGGGGCGTCCGTCACGTGCGTGCTCTGCTTCCCGCTCGACAAGACGGGTAAATGCCCGTCGAAGGTTGAGCGGGGCGACCAGGAGCTCGTGATAATCCTGCTTGTCGGAATATCCCGTCAAGTAGTTAAAGACCTCGGTCACTTCCTCTACGACTTCGCGACGGGCCGTGAACAGCCCGAGGTCGGTGTAGACCTGGGCGGTGGCTGCGTTGTAGTTGCCCGTGCCGATGTGCGCATACCGCACAACGCCCGACCTTTCCTTCCGGACAACCAAGCACAGCTTGCAGTGCGTCTTGAGATTCAGCATGCCGTAGACGACATGGATACCGGCGGATTCGAGCCGATGCGCCCAGGCGATATTGTTTCGCTCGTCAAATCTTGCTTTGAGCTCGACCAAGACCGCTACCTGCTTGCCGGCTTCTGCCGCAGCGATGAGTAAGTCGACCAGCGGGGAGTTTGATCCGATCCGGTAGAGCGTGATCTTGATCGCGACGACCTGGGGGTCGTCGACGGCCGCCGCCAGAAACGCTTCGACCGATGAGAACGAGTCGAAGGGGTGATGCACGACATGGTCACCACTGGCCATTTGCGCAAAGATTGATTCGGGTTCTTCGCCGTTCGCGGACCACAAGCGTCGGGGCTGAAACGGTGCATCCTTGAGTTGTGGACGGTGCAGCCGAGACAGCGATGACCAGTCGCCGATACCCATTCGACCCGGCGTTGTGACGACGACATCGCGTTCGATTTCGAAGTTCTCGACAAGTATGTCGAGCACGCGCGCCGGCATGGTCGACTCGACCAGTAGCTGTGAGAGGTCTCCGTATCGCAGCTCTTTTAGCGTGCGGTCAACCGATTCGAGCAAGTCATCGGCTTCGTCTTCCTGGATCACCATGTCGGTGTCGCGAATGATGCGAAACAGATGGGCTCCCGTCACCCGAGACCCGGGGAATAGCACCGCGAGATTGTCTTTGACGACATCCTCCAGGAAGACAAAGGTATCGCCGCGGGAGTGTGTCAGGTTGCGTGGAAGCGGGATGAACCGCGGGAGGACATCCGGCAATTTGACGCGCGCGAAACGGGTCTGCTGCTGGTGCTCGACAACGACCGCGAGGTTCATACTCAGATTCGAGATAAACGGGAAGGGGTGTCCGGGGTCGAATGCCAACGGGGTGAGGACCGGGTGGATGTTGTCGGTAAAGTACGCCGCCAGGTATCGACGCACCTCGACCGAGTAGTCGTCAGGTTCGAGAAAACGCACCTCGTGGTTCTCAAGCTGGGGCAGCAGCACCTGAGCCCAGCACGATTCCATGTCGCCGAGCATTTGGCCCGCACGGTCACGGATGGCGACGAGCTGTTGCGCGGCGTCGAGTCCGTCCGGTGACACATCCTCGATGTCATTCCGGAACTTGCGGAGCAGTGTCGCCACCCGCACCATAAAAAATTCGTCGAGGTTGGTAGCGACAATCGAGAGGAATTTGACACGTTCCAGAAGCGGATGCTTTGCTTCGAGGGCCTGCAGCAACACGCGCTGGTTGAACTCCAGCCAGCTTAACTCCCGATTGATGTAGAACCGCGACTCGCTGAGGTCGACATCTGATGCCGGTGTCGTTTCGTGGACGCTGTCGAACTGGGTAGCCATGATTACGGGGACGGCGGAATCCTGTGTGAGAATTTGAGCATAGTCCACCGCTTGGCGCCAAGAGGCATTGCCTGTCAAAGATCGTGCGACGTGACAGCCGGACACGTCGACGCGGGCGGGGTGGGGGGCACAGGAGGGCGAATCGCCAGATTCGTCGACCGGTTTGGGAACAAGTTGGAGATCAAGCCGCGGCTCTCGTCTGCCTACTCACTCCTTCTACGCAGCGCCCGACCGGTCAGAGATCCGATATTCCAACGGCGGACCCAGAAACCGCCAAATTGACATAGAGTGATCCGGTCTTGAGTGATACGCAGACCACCCATGAGAAATCGCGACATCGACAAGCGTGGATGTTTTTTGCCGCAATCGGGCTCATGCTTGCGGTCCACGCGTTGCCATCTCCACCAAGTTTGATTCGGGCCGGCGACACGATTCCCCTCACCATGGAAGGGAAGGCGTGCATCGCGATCTTGGCGTTCGCCGTCACCTTGTGGGTGACCGAGGCGCTACCGTTCGCGGTCACATCGCTATTCGTACTGCTCTTGATACCGGTCTTTGGGATTGCGGACTACTCGTCCGTTGTGGCCGCTGGTTTTGGCAATCCGATCATCACGTTTTTTATCGGCGTGTCGATCCTCTCTGTCGGCTTTACGAGATCAGGGCTGGGGACGCGTCTCGTCTTGATGGTCCTGCGCACGGTGGGGACCAGGACCGACCGCGTCATCCTGGGGTTCTTGGTATCGGGTGCGATGCTGTCGATGTGGATCACCGACATGGCTGTGGCGGCGATGATGATGCCGCTTGGTGTTGGCGTTCTCCGGGATGCGGGTCTCAAACCTCTCGAGAGTAACTTTGGACGCGCGCTGATGATTTCGTGTGCCTACGGGCCGCTCATCGGCGGGATCGGGACCCCGGCTGGCACCGGTGTCAATCCGATCGCGATCGGCTATCTGCGTGAGCTCGCGGGAATCGATATCACCTTTATCCAATGGATGATGCTCGGGGTGCCGGCGGTTGTATTGATGCTGCCGATCGGATGGCGGCTCCTGCTATGGATTTTCCCTCCCGAGATCGACCGTCTTCCGATCGCGGCGGAAGAGATCGACCGCCAGTTGCGAGAGTTGGGTCCACTCCGGCCGGTCGAAATCCGGACCCTCGGCGTCTTTGGCTTGACCATCATCCTCTGGCTGACCGCGCCGGTACTCTCGGCGCTCACCGACGGCGTCGTGAATCCGCCCATTCAGGCGATCGGGTTGTTTGGAGGGTTGGCCCTCTTTCTCCCAGGTATCAACACACTTACGTGGAAGGAAGCACAGCGGGATGTCGACTGGGGCGGGGTCGTGCTGATTGTGGCCGGTTTATCGCTTGGGTTGGTGATCTTCGAGACCGGCGCCGCCCGCTGGCTGGCTCAAGGCATGCTTGGCAACATCGCGCTCGTGCCTGGGCTGCTACAGCCATTTGTGGTGGTGCTCGGTGTGGCAGGGCTTCACCTGCTATTTTCGAGCAACACTGTCACGGGTAGCATCATCATGCCGATCTTGATTGCCTTGGCGTACGACCTCGGTCTGGACATCTGGACGCTCGCAGCGCCGGCTGCGTTCACCTCTTCGCTGGCCTTTATCCTGGTCACCGAAAGCCCGACCAACGTGGTTCCCTACTCTGCAGGCTACTTCTCGATTCGAGATATGGCCCGGTCAGGGGTCTGGATGACGATTGCCGCCGCTGCGTGCGTCGCCGTATCCATAGCGATCGTAGGGACGTAGGGCCTGATCGCCGCGTATAGTCCTCTCGCCTCTCGCCACAGTGCCAGCGACTGTTCTCGGTCACCCAGTCGTTCTTTCAGTATGGCCATCGGGCGAATCGCGTTCGCGTAATCCAGGCTCCAAGGCGTGTCGTGGTTCCGATAGAGGGCGGCGGCCTCTTCGTAACAGACATCGGCTGCGTCGAATTTCCTGCAATGCCGGTCCAGATCGAGCAGCCTAGCCGGAGTGCGGCCTCGCAACCTCCTTGGTTGGGTCGAACCGACCTTTGAGGTTCGTGCTCGTGTGACGCCAGACTTGAGAATCCCTTGTATCACCAGGTCCGTCCGTTGACGGCGGAGAAATAACAGACAAATGTATGGTATTGTCTAAAGATGGGACGGACACCACCCGGCGAAACCCGAGAGAAGGTCTTCGCTTTCGTCCGCACTCGGTTGCTGGCAGGTCAGCCTCCGACCGTTCGCGAGGTGCAAGAAGCCTTCGGGTTTCGGGCGGTGCAAACTGCTCGTCAGCATCTCGAACAGCTGGTCAAAGAAGGCCGCTTGCAGGCTGACCGAGGAAAGGCTCGGGGCTATCGATTGCCCCGTCTGTTTCCTGGAAAAGATTCAAATCCCATGTTGGTTCCCTTGCTCGGTCGGGTGCCAGCGGGGGCGCTGGACGAAGCGATTGAGGACCCGGATGGGTACCTCTCGGTCGATGCGCGGGTATCGGATGATCTCTTTGCGCTCCGGGTGCGTGGCGAGAGCATGACCGGGGCTGGGATTCTGCCGGGTGATCTCGTGGTGGTACGTCGGCAACCGACGGCTAAGAACGGCGACATTGTCGTGGCGTTGGTCGAGAGTGAGGCCACGGTGAAGACGTTCAAGTCTCGTGGCCGACGAGTAGAGCTGTGTCCAGAGAACCCGGTTTTTGACGCGATCGTTCTCGACGCCAACGAGGTCACCATTCTGGGGAAGGTGATCGAGGTTCGGCGGACGTTGAGATGAAGAGCATTCTGAATTCTGATGCCCAAAGCAGAATTGAGTGCTCTCGTCTCCGCATCCCAGACATGGCTGGAGCACAACCTGTCGTCTCCGTCGGCGCTATCGCGACGACCACAGTGGACATGCGCTGCGCTGGGGGGCTGTCTGGCGGAGTTGTCTGGGACTGGTGCCGCACCGGTGCTCACCCTGGCTCTGAGTCTGGTGCGTCAAGTGCAGCAGCAGGGCGAACCCGTCGCCTGGATCACGTCGACCGACAGCACCTTCTTTCCGCCTGACGCCGCCGATAGCGGTGTCGATCTCGCGACGCTTCCAGTGATTCGGCTGACAGAGGTGCGACACCGGGTGCGAGCCGCTGATCATTTGGCCGGGTCCGGGGCTTTTGGGCTCCTCGTGATTGACCTGGGAGAGTGTGTGGATTTGCCGCTCGCCAGCCAGACGCGGCTCGCCGACCAGGCGCTGTCGCACAGCACGCTCATCCTCTGTTTAACGACGAAGACGGATCGGCAACCGTCACTGGGGTCGCTTGTCGCGATCCGCGGGCAGGCGCGACGCATCAATCACGGGAACGACCGCTTCGTGTGTCGGGTGCAGGCGCTCAAAGATAAACGCCACGGTCCCGGATGGACCGACGAGGAGTTGTTTCGTGGCCCGGATGGCATGCGTTGAGCTTCCGGCGTTTCCGCTCCAGCTGCTGCTCAAGCGACACCCCGACTGGGCCGCCCGGCCGGTGGTGGTCGTCGACCGTGACAAGCCGCAGGGAGTCATCTTGTGGGTGAACGAGCACGCTAGGGCCAGTCGTATCCGGACCGGGATGCGTTACAGCGCCGGTCTGTCGCTTGCTCGGACGCTGCATGCCGGTGAAGTGCCAGACACCGACATCACCGAAGGTGTATCGATGCTTGCCAAGCGATTGCAACGGTTTAGTCCTGACGTCGAACCGTGCTGGACAGGTGGTCTGGGGGGCCATCATTTTCGAGGCGAGGCGGGGATTTTCTGGTTAAACGCGTCGGGGTTGTCTCAGCTATATACGTCACCCCGTGAGTGGGCAACTCGTATTTACTCGACGTTTCAGACCTGGGGGTTTCACGCGACGCTGGCAGTGGGTTTTACGAGGTTTGGCTCGTATGCGGTCGCCAAAGAAGTCAGTGCGTCAAGAAACGACGCTGCGCCAAAGAAGCGAGTCGCTATCATTCCGGATCTCGCTCGGGAGCGCGTGCTGGCGGGACAGGTTCCTTTAGCTCGATTGGAGATCGAGCCCCACCTTCGGGACGGTTTGCACAAACTTGGGGTTCGCACAATACGCGCGTTTCTTGAGCTTCCGGCCGCGGGGGTGCGCCGGCGCTTTGGCGAGGAGGCGCATCGTCTGCATCGGCTGGCGGCAGGCGACCTCTGGGCACCATTGCAGCCGCTCAAGGTCAAAGACCCACTCGCTCAGTCTCTTCATCTCGACGAGCCAGTGACCGATATCGCTCGACTGCTCTTTTCCATAAAGCGTCTGTTGAATCGGTTGTTGAGTCGTATGACTGCCCGTCATCAGGCGCTAGTCGAGCTGACACTGCGTCTTCGGCTTGACCATACCGGCACTCATCCCGAACAGATCCGACCCGCCGCCCCGACGGTAGATATGGCGCAGCTGATGAACCTCGTCCGGTTACGTCTCGAGTCAGTGGCGCTTCCGGCCGGGGTGATCGAGATTCATGCCACCGCGACGGCCGTGAGGACGGCACCGGTCCAGTCGAGGTTGTTTGCCGAGCAACCGCGTCGCGTCTTGGCGACGGCGAATCGCGCGCTGGCGCGTATCCGCGCTGAGTTTGGGAACGATGTCGTCGTGCGGGCGCGTCTTACCGACGGACACCTGCCAGAAGCGCAGTTTGTCTGGGAATCGGTCGAGACGATCAGCCGACCGGCGCCGCGTGATGTGGCCTGCCGACCGATGGTTCGTCGGATTCACACACACCCAATCCCGCTTCCACCTCGTCCGCGTCACGAGCCGGACGGATGGCTGCTGTGTGGTGGCGCGAACGGCCATGTCAAAGATCTGGCGGGACCGTATCTGGTGTCTGGCGGCTGGTGGCGGTCGATTGTGCACCGTGAGTATTACTTCGCTCAGATGCGGGCGGGGGACATGCTCTGGATTTTCTATGACCGTTCACGTCGACGGTGGTGCTGGCAAGGGCGGGTGGAATGACGTATGTCCCGCTCTGGTGCAAGAGCAACTTCTCGTTTCTCGAAGGCGCGAGTCATCCCGAAGAGCTTGTCGAGCGTGCCCATGCGCTCGGCATACCGTCGCTGGCGATCACCGACCGTGATGGTCTCTACGGCGTGGTGCGTGCGCATATGAAAGCGCAAGAGCTTGGCGTGCACCTGGTCGTGGGCGCCGAAGTCACGATCGACGACCCCGTGTATCCCTCCACGTGTCTGCTGCTCGCGACAGATCGAATTGGCTACACCAACCTCTGTCGTCTCCTCACGGTCGGTCGGTTACGTCGGCCAAAAGGAGAGTCGAGCGTGGCCTGGCGAGAGGTGCGCGAACACGCGGACGGCGTTCTGGCGTTGTGGGGTGGTGACCGCCGCGCGATGGCATCACGGAGCGATGTCCACGGGGAGAGGCACGTCACGGACGATGACCATGACAAAGACCCACATGTAGTGTTTGCCGAGATGCGCGAGGCCTTTGGTGACCGACTCTATGCGGTCGTGAGCCGGCATCGACGCGCTGAGGAAGTGCGGCAAGAAGCGTGGGTCCGTCGTCACGCCGAACGGGCCAATATTCCGCTGGTGGGGGCAACGGAAGTGCTCTATCACACCCCGGCCCGACGAGACCTCCAGGATGTCATCACCTGCATCAAACACGGCGTCACGCTGAATACCGCCGGTCAGCTGACAAAGTCGAACGCCGAGCACGACGTAAAAACTCCTCATGTGATGACACAGTTGTTTACCGATGAGCCCGCATTGATCGCGCGCACTCAGGAGATCGCCTCGCGCTGCACATTTACGTTGTCCGAGATCCGCTACCGCTATCCCTCTGAACGCTTGCCAAGCGGCAAGACGTCAACCGCTTGGCTTCGTGAGTTGACCTTCTGCGGTGCCCGCGAACGTTTTGGGGATGTTCTTCGCCCGGCTGCCCGCGACAAGATCGATAAAGAGCTCGCGCTGATTAGCGAGCTCGACTACGACGGCTATTTCTTGACGATGTGGGAGATTGTCCGATTCTGTCGGCAGGAAGGCATCTTGTGTCAGGGGCGCGGCTCGGCGGCAAACTCGGTGGTGTGCTACTGCCTTGGGATAACCGCAGTCGACCCGGTGCACCTAGGGCTGCTCTTCGAACGATTTCTTTCCCGCGAGCGGGCCGAGCCGCCCGATATTGACCTCGACATCATGCACGCCCGGCGGGAGGAGGTCATCCAGCATGTCTATCAGAAGTATGGTCGGGACCACGCGGCAATGGTGGCAAACATTGTGCGGTATCGTGGCCGGTCAGCCGTCCGTGAAGTTGGGAAGGCGATTGGTCTGTCCGAGACGTCGACCGATCGGGTGGCAAAGCTCATCTCGCACTACAGCCGACTGGATGCGTTGGCGCTGACCCACGCGGGGCTCGACCCGGCCTCCCCAATCCACGATCACTTCTTTCGGCTGACGGAAGAGATCCAGGACTTTCCGCGTCATCTCTCGATCCATCCGGGGGGCTTTCTTCTTGGGCACGAGCCCGTTCACGACCTGGTGCCGATCGAGAATGCGACGATGGCCGACCGAACGGTGATCCAGTGGGACAAACACGACATCGAAGACCTTGGTCTATTCAAGGTTGACCTTCTCGGACTCGGTGCGCTCACCCAGCTTGATCTGAGTTTTCAGCTGCTCGACCAGCACTACGACCACACGCTCACTCTGGCCGAGATCCCCTCTGACGATCCGGATACCTATGCACAAATTTGCAAGGGAGACACGGTCGGTGTTTTCCAAATCGAGAGTCGGGCGCAGATGGCGATGTTGCCCCGGCTCAAGCCAGAGAAGTATTACGACCTCGTCATCGAGGTGAGCATCGTGCGGCCTGGTCCCATCACGGGTGGCATGGTGCACCCCTATCTCAGACGTCGAAATAAAGAGGAGACGGTTGTTTATCCGCACCCCTGTCTCGAGCCGGTACTCAAGAAAACGCTTGGCGTGCCACTGTTTCAAGAACAAGTGATGAGGCTGGCCGTCGTGGCGGCCGACTATACGCCGGGTGAGGCCGACCAGTTGCGACGGGACATGGCGGCCTGGCAACGTTCCGGGCGGATCGAACGTCATCGCGAGCGATTGGTCACGCGCATGATGGCAAAAGGTATTGCTCGGGAGTTTGCAGAGCGAGTATTCGAGCAGATCCGCGGGTTTGGTGAATACGGTTTTCCCGAGAGCCACGCGGCGAGCTTTGCGCTGATCGCATACTCCACGGCGTGGCTACGTTGTCATTACCCGGACGTCTTCACCTGCTCGCTTCTCAACGCACAACCGATGGGCTTCTATACGCCAGCGACGATCGTCGAGGACACGCGCCGTCACGGGGTGGATGTGCGTCCGATTGACGTAATGGTCAGCCAGTGGGATTGCACCCTAGAACGTCATCCCGTCGAGGGCCGGGAGGAGACGGCTCGGCCGTTTGCGGTCCGGATAGGTCTTCGTTATGTAAAGAGTCTGTCGGAAGAGCGTGACTGGAAACGAATCGAAGCCGCTCGAGAGGCCCAGCCATTCACGTCTCTGGAGGATTTCACCCGTCGCACCGGACTCGACGACCGCATCGTGCGACGGTTGGCCGAAGCCGGCGCCTTCGCCACGTTTGAGGGTGAGCGCCGGACCGCGTTATGGAACGCGCAAGGCCTCAAGACGGTGACCGATATCGCGTTGCCAATGTCACCCCGCGAGCCGGTGCCAGAGTTTGAGCCGCTCGGTGCGTGTCACACGATCAACTGGGACTATCAATTTAGCGGACACAGCACCCACGGCCATCCACTCTCGCCTCTCCGAGATACGTTGACGGCCAAAAAGCTTCCAGACGCCCAGACCGTCGGAAAGATGTCGCACGGTCGACGGGTCCGCTATGCGGGTATCGTGGTCTGTCGGCAACGACCCGGGACGGCCTCGGGGGTGACGTTCATGACGCTCGAGGACGAGACCGGCTTTGTAAACGTCGTGATCTGGAAGCAGGTGTTTGAAGACTACGCCGTGATCGCCCGCACGGCGTCATTTCTCGGGGTGAGCGGCAAGCTTCAAAAAGAGTCTGATGTCGTGCATCTGGTCGCCGACCAACTCTGGGTGCCCGAAATCGTGACGAGTCTGCACACGGCCGGCAGCCGCGACTTTCACTAGAGCGGTGGACCAGGAGGCAGCTTAAGTTTAAGACCCACGCCGCCTCGAAACTGCGGTCCCATCTTCGACGCCGTGACCATAAGTACGGGCGCTTCCGATGCATACCTTCCCAGACCCGACACAAGCTTTCGTCTACGAGTTGACAAGCATCCGATCCTTCCACCCTCTGGGTTGTGCTCTCCGTGCTAACTGCGCTGGATTGCCGAGTTGCATCGCTACATCATTGGCCCTTACGAATTGGGTCCGGTGTCCCATCGTCCGTGCTATTCTGCGCCGCGTCTGACCGTGTCGCAACGGCCCGCATTGAAGCGAACGGTACGCATCGAAAGGAACACGCCATGACCGCCTCCGGTTTTCGCGCCGTCGTCCCCGCCCTGCTCTCACTCGTTTTCTTACCCGCTGCGATCAACGCTCAAACTGCCGACCCCGACGAGCGGTCCGGGAGGATCGCACTCTGGGGCTCATCGGTTCCCAACGGCACCGGCGATGAGCTGAATCTCGGCGGGTATACCGGCCGGCTGCGACAATTGCTCGAACCCCGAGGCTGGGACGTGCTCAACGTCTCCCGCGGCGGTGACAACACCATCACCATCACGCCACGATTCGAGCCAGAGGGGGAACCCGACCTGAACACGCGCTATCTCACGCCCGCAAATGCCGAATACGTCGTGATCGCGCTGTCTCTCGGGAATGAGGGAATCAAGCTCTGTGCGCCCGGGCAGGATCCATCTCGATGCTCGGTGGGACGAGAAGGCGTGGCGGCAACCGCCCGACAATTCGCCGATGGGCTGCAGCGGCTCATCCAGCGCGCTCGTGACCACGACATGGTGCCCGTCGTCGGTCTGACGTATACACGCGGCGACTTCGATGAAGTGGAGTATGCCTACACACGTCAGACGAACATAGAGATCAATTCGTGGGACGTGCCAAGTGTGAACCTGCTTGGCGCCGTCGACGACGGCTATGGTCGGTGGGCCCGCGGTTTCACACCCGAACCGATCCATCCCAACGCGGCGGGTCACACCGAGATGTTCCACGCGTTTGTGCCGACACTTTTTGACGCCCTCGCGGCCGGAAAACCGATCCCGACCGCATCGACCGCGACCGGTTTTGCCCGCGTGCGAGGCGTCGATCCCTCTCCGTTGACGATGACCGTCGACGATACGATGAGGTCGTTTGCGTTGACCTTCGCCGTACGAGCGGCGGACGACGGGACCGTCGCCAGCATAGGCGGACACACCCTCGACGCGGCGGTGGAATGGGTAAGTGTGCCGACCCGTCGGGGAACAACCCGGGAATTCGAGGCTATGGCACTGACAGCGAGCGGACAGCGGTTCAACGCGTCGGTGAGCATCGAGAACGATCGCTGGGTATACGCCGCGGCACAAGGCAACGCGGTCATTTCTCCTATGCCCGCCGCCGATGGCCAGTGGCATCACGTCACGGTGAGCCACTATGTCGCCAGGGGTGAGACAGATTTCTACGTCGATGGACGGCTGGTCGGCACCGTCGCTGAGCGCCTCCAGCCCGATCGCTTCGTGCTGGGCGGACCGGGACCGGGCTCGTCGACCGCCGTATCGGCTCCGGCAGACTACCGGAATTGGTCTGTGCATCGCGCCGGTCTGACGGCCGACGAGGTGAGCGTCTTGCACGACGGGTCACTGCTTCAAGCCAGTTTGGAGCTCTATGCGCCACTGACCGACGGCGTGTTCAGCAACGAGGCCCAGAGTCTGTCGACCTTTGTGGTCAGCCGCCGGGCTGTTACGCCAACCGACGAATGATGAACGTCGCCCGTCGCGGGACAGACGGGGACCGATCGTTGAAATGGACCTTCTCCACGAGCTTCGGCTGACCATTCGGTCGCTGGCCCGCCAGCCCGGCTTCACCGCGGTGTCTGTCGTCACGTTGGCTCCGGGGCCTCGGACTCAACGCGGCGGTGTTCGCCGTTGCCTACACCATACTGTGGCGCCCGCTGCCCTATCCGGAGGCAGACAGGCTTGCGGCGCTCACTTTGAACCACCGCGGAGACCCTGCGGGCGGGGTGGGCGCGGAGCAGTTCGTGGAGTGGACAGACCGGATCCGCACCGCGGACGTGGCCGGTTATGAAGTGCGCGACCGGAGTGTCCGAGGCGATGCCGGGTTGGCACGGATCACCCCGACGGCATTTGTGTCCGAACGGTTCTTCGAGGTGCTCGCTCTTCCAGCTACCGCGGGCACCGCGCCAAATCTGGCACGAGGCGACCCCTGTGCGGTTGTCAGCGCCCGCATGGCGGCCCAGTTGGCGGAGACCGAAGACGCGTCGGCAATCGGTCAAGTGATCTCGCTGGGCGACCTTCGCCTCGAAATCGTCGGGATCATGCCCACCAGCTAATCGTCGCCTGCGCGAATGTGGTCACACTGCTCATCGGTCGCTCGGTCGCGCGACGCCGAGAATTTCTGCTGCGGCGGGCCTTGGGCGCCGGCGCGCGGCGAGTGCTCCGGCCGGCGAGGGTCGAGGGCGCGGTCCTCGCGGTGGGGGGGGGGGTGCGGCCGGCCTGCTTGTGGCGTGGGCGTCACTTGCAGCGTTCACCGCTCAGGTATTTACGTTTCTCCCACGAGTCGCGGAAATGCGTCTTGACCTCACGACAACGGTCGCCGCAACCGTGCTGGCGTTCGTGGTCGCCTTGATGTGTGCTTCAGCATCGGCCGCCGGTGCACTCCGTGGTCACGACGCGGAGCTCGTTCGTGGCACGACGCGGTCTGTCACGCCGCCCATGCAGGGGCTTCGGGCGGGGTTGGTGGCCGGACAGGTCGCCATGGCCATTGTGCTTCTGACCGGGGCCGGTCTTCTGGCGCGTAGCATCAACACGCTCTTGGCAGAAGACGGCGGGTTTGACCCCGGTCCCGTGCTGACCGCGCGGCTGATGGTGGACAACGCTCGCTTTCCCGACATCGATCAATCTGCGCTTTCGGAGCGATACGCGCGACGATTCGATCGTGTTGTCCTTCGGTGCTGTGACGTCCGGGTTCTTTGAGGCGCTCGCTTTCTCTTTCCCTCGGGAGACGCGGTTCTCGGCAACATGCGATTCGCCATCGAGGCAATGGCCGTGACCGCCGACACCCGTGTGCTGGGGGTAGTGGCCGACATGAAATACGCGGGACTCGAAGGGGACCGAGACGCATCCGTCTATGTCTTCTGGCAACTCAGACCGGTCGGTTTGTCCCATCTCGTCGTGCGCAGTAGTGCCAATCCAGCGACTTTGATACCGACCGTGCGCAGCCTGATCGGCGAGTTGAACCCGAATCTCCCACTCCCCGACGTGCGGACGCTCGAGAGCCACATCGCGGACTCGATCACCGGCCGCCGCTTGCAGCTCCTACCCGCCCTCGCCCTCGCCGCTCTGGCGCTCGCCGTGTCCATGGTGGGTTTGTTTGGCACACTTGGCCGCGCTGTGACCGAGCGTCGTCATGAGCTCTCAATCCGCGCCGCCATCGGCGCCTCTCCGGGGTGGCTCGTTCGTCTTGTAGTGGGGGGTGGTTTGACAATCGCAAGTGTCGGCCTTGTCGCCGGTCTGGCAACGGCCACAGCGGTGGGTCGCAGTCTGGCGAGTCTGCTCTACGGCATACGCCCCTACGACCCGCTGACACAGCCATCCTCGAGACCGTCGTTCCGGTGCAGCGTGCCGCCCGGTTGGACCCGCGGGTCGCTTTTGAAATCGGACTGATCGCACCGGCATCCGCCCATCCGTGACCGCGGCGCAGGTCATTCGATCCGTAGCCGGTCAACCATGACGCCCAACTCTCGGATGTCGTCGCCGCCAAGCGAGCCGCTCGGGCTCCATGTGTTGGAGGAGAGGGTGACCTGGACCAGCTCGTCGCTCGATGCGATCTCCTCGGCGAGGCTTTGGGAGATGGCGAACTCGTAAGGTTGAAATCCGTCGCTCACAGTGACTGTCCCGAGCGGTTGGTTCACGATGAATACCTCGACCGTTGGTAGCGAAAGCGATGGTGGACGCCCGCCGGAACTGAGCCAGACGGTGAGGGTCTGGGCCTCGGGCGCGAGCTGTGGGATCAAGACGAACGACGTCGCGGTTGACCACCGGAAATGACGACCGCCGCTGCCGCTCTCTTTCCCGTGAAACCGTGCAACGTAGAGGTCGTCCATGTTCCCGACATCGACGTCGAGGTTTGTCGCAGTCGTCAGCCGCGGGAACAGTTCGTAGACCCCAAAGTTATATTGCTTCAACCGAACTTCTTGGGGGACGGTCGGATATGAGCGCTCGTATTCAGGCACAAAGAAGTGTTCGGTACCCACCGGCGTAGCCATCGTCGCAGGCGACAAGATCTGACTGCCCCCGCCCCCGACGAAGAGGACACGCCGATATCGTCCTTTGGCCCACGTCAGGAACCGAGAAAACGAGTGAGGGTCCGGGTCTCGGTCGTTCAGGAGGAGCACATGTCGCGCATACACATACGCGAGCGGCACCGCCAACGTATGGAGGTCGGACGCATCGCGAGCTTCGACGAGGATAAGGTCTTCGTCGGCGAACTGCGCTTCCAACGCCTCGAGGCGCGGAATAACCCCTGCATACTCCACGTGTTCGAGGATGGGCCGGGTCACGGACAGAAATTGTGCAGAGAGAAAGGCCCACAGCAGCAGCCCCGGTATGAGGATGGCAAAACGGAGCGGGCGTGATAGGGCGCGGCGCCACGGCATCGTCGACGGATACGCCACAACAGTGCCAATCAACAGGCATGTGGCGGGAAGAATGATCGGCAGAAACCTTCGCGACAACCAGAAGTGTTCGGGGATGATTCGGATCTTGTAGAAGATGAAGCACGCGAAAACTACGGTGGCCATGAGGAATGTGGCGTTACGCCAGAACGACTGCCTGACGAGGATTGCCAATCCGACGAACGCCGTCGCCAGACCGATCGGAGTGACGTACACGCGGGCAAAATCTCTCAGCGCCCCAGCGTCGTGAATTGCCAAACCCGGCGCGCTCTCGCGGAAGAAATAGGCATACGTTGCCAGGCACACAAGCGCGCCAAGGATGCACCATTGAGAGTGCGCCCGGAGCACCGACCGAAGACGGTCGTGTCTTACAGTCCATAGGAGCGCTAGCAGAGCGACCCCGCCGGCGACCATCGAGGCGACCTGAAGCGGTCCCGCGCGAAGGAGGATGCTCGTGGGGCGTTCCAAATACTGGCCGAGGGTCGTGCTGAAATACCAGGCCGCAAGTAGTCCTCCCGCCGCCAACGGCAGAAAAAAACTCGTTTGTAGACGGCGTTCGTCGATCAGGCCGAGGAGGAGGGCCACGCCGACGCCGCCGATGACCAAGACGGCCGAAAAGTGAGCGAAAGCCGATAGGGTGAAGAGGACGGCGGCGATGGGTCCGAAGAACCGATCCTTGTCGACACTGGAACGACTACACGCAAGGAGACCCGCACAGGCGAGCACTTGCAGGGGCATTTCGGCGTTTGGATACCGGCTGTACCAGACTTGGGCGACGTTGAGTGTCAGAAGAGAGGCCCCGACGATCGCGCCCGGGCGTCCGACAAGCCAGACGCCAAGGAAATACACCGCGAGAACTCCCATGACCGCGAACAGGCCTACAACCTGACGGGCCCCGGTTAGACCGTTGACGCCGTAACCGAACGCCACCCACACGGGGAAGAGGTGTGGGAATTGTCCGACGACCTGGCCTCGGTCTGCGTCCACCAGGAAAAAGCCCAAGAAACGCGTTCCGTAGTACGAGTCGCTTGGTAGTTTGAGAAAGAACAGATCTCTGAACTCGGCTGGTACGGACGCCACCAGGTCATCGTCGATAGTGAGTGAACCGCGCTGAGCGATCTGGATTCCCTCGTTGATGTAGACGCCTGGGTCTCGGCCACCGATGACATATTCGGCGGCGGGAACGTGAAAGAAGATTCCGATCGCAAGGGCTACCAGACCCGCGGGGAGTAGGGCGGTCGGGCCTAATGGAGGCGCGCCGGGCGAGAGCAGAAACCGGCCGCGACTCAATACTGCGAAAATGAGGCACAGAGCGGCGTTGAGCCAGAGCACGCGGTCAAACCGATACCAATCCGCCGCTGCTGTGCCAAGTCCCACGACGGATGAGATCACGACGCTTAGAGCGACATACCAGAAAATCCGCTCTTCGGCCGAAAGACGTTCACGGAGTTCCCGGCGGGCAATGGGCAGGCGGAACAGCAGGGCACCGGGGAGAAAGCCCACAAGGAGGATGGAGAGCGTCGTGTTCAACATGGGGTTACCGGGACAGACTGGTCACAGCGCGACGAGAGGGGTCTCGACCAGTCTCTCGATCACGCCTTCCCAGGTCACGTCTCGTGCTCGCTCAAAGCCCGCGGTCCCGAGGGACGACGCCAGACGGCGGTCGGACGCGATCCGGTTGAGGCTGGCCGCCAGCGCCTCTGGTTCAGCCTCGCAGACAAAACCGTTCACTCCATCTTCAACAAACTCGAGTGTCCCGCCTGAGTCTACTGCGGTCACAACCGGTCGACGCGCGAGAAAACTCTCCAGCGTCACGTAGCCGTAGTCCTCATCGTATGGCGCGTAGGCGACCGCCAGGGCGCCTTCGTAGAGTGCGACAAGGACATCGTCGCTGACCATTCCCCTGAACTCGATACGGTCGCTCACTTTCAGTTCTTCCGCCAACGCTTCGAGCGGTTCTCGCTGGGTGCCGTCGCCGACAACCACCAGGCGCACCGTCGCGTCGACCCACGGCATCGCTTTGACCAACAAGTCGATGCGTTTGATGGTCTCCAGTCGGCCCACTGAGAGGAAATAGTCGCCATAGTCTCCACTCCGTAGGCGGTTGGCCAGCCGCGGCGGATGATAAAGAGGTGCGCTCGCGATGCCGTTATACCGTTGCAGTCGGTTGGACGTGTTCCGGGCGTTCGTGAACACGCGTTGGCATTCGCCGAGCATCTCGCAGTCGAGATTGATCAGCTGCTCGCGCAGACCGAGGTCGAACTCGGTGTGATGAAAGTCGCTGAACACGGTTCCGCACAACTCGTAGGCCGGTCGATACTGATGAATCAACCACGCGACCTTGTTCGGATGACCAGCGAAGTAGGTTGGGAACTTCGTCGCAATGAGGAGATCGACTGATTTTCCGTCGCCCCCGCTCAGATCGAGCAAGCGCCACGCTGCGGCGTGAGAAAGAATCTCCGTCTTCGGATAGGACTTGAAAGGGACGGAGACCAGCGACGTCTCGTATCCCTGCTTGATCAGCTCTTGCACCAAGGAACGGACGTGATGTTCCGCGCCGCCGGTGACGAATGGTGTCTGGGCTTCGCAGACGAGAACGCGCTCAATCGCCATGGATGTAGTACCGGATTGTTCCAGAAGCCATGCATTCAGAGGATGTATCGGTCACGGTCACTCTGCGCCGCGTGGTCCACCATCTGCTCGCAGCAGCAAGGCTCCGCGCCCCGGCTCGAGGCGGACCCTTGGGCACTGACGCCAGAAGCCTCACGACGGAGCGAGCGAGGAGCACGCCACCGAACCATCACGCCGAATGCCACGCTTCACTACTCCCTTAACGAGTTTGCGCCCTCGATTGCACGCGCAATGTGTGCGGGCGTGTTGTAGACGTGTGGGCTCAAGCGAAGCCCACCCGTGCCCGCGCCAGCGATGCCGTATTGCTCATATAGCCCGTTGACCAGACGCCCGCGCTGTTCTGCAGCGGCGTTGGCAATACAGACGCCCGCGCTGAGGTCGGGGTTCTCCGGCGTCACGAGCGCGTAGCCCGCTTCAACCAGGCCCGCCTTCAGCATGCTGGCGAGCTCCGTCACCCGCGCCTCTGTCCGGTCGAGACCAATCGCATCATGGAAGTCCGCGGCGGTCTCGACGGCCGCGAGCGCCGCATCGTCCCGCTGCCCGAGCGATTCGAACTTCCGTGCGCCCCCCGGGTCTGGTTCGAGATCATCGCCCCAGTTAGTTCCGACCGTTCCCGGCCAGATATCCTGGATGTGCTCCGCCTTGACGTAGAGCAGCCCGACTTCGCGCGGACCACAAAACCACTTGTGGACACTGGCGGTGTAGGAGTCGCAGCCGAGATCGTCGAGGTCGACATTGACCGCGCCCCACGTTTGCGCGCCATCGAGATGTATGTAGATGCCCCGGCTGCGGGCGACCTCTGACAGCTCCCGGACGGGCAGTTTGATCCCCGTCGTATTCGAAACGTGTGTCAAGGCGAGTACTCGTGTGCGTGGCGTCATGGCCCGCTCGAATGCGCCCACGAGCTCGTCCACGCCGGTTGGTTGCGGAGGCGTCGAAACACTGACCACGCGGATTCCGAAGCGAGCGCCCCTGACCTGCCAGGCCACGTGATTGGTCGGATGGTTCTGGTCCCAGACGACAACCTCGTCACCGTCCTGTAGCGGCAGTCCGTTGTTGATGATGTTGTTGGCTTCGCTCGTGTTTCGGACCAGGGCAATCTCGTCCGGGCTCGCACCGAGCTGCGCCGCGACCTTGTGTCGAGAGTGCTCGAGAAGAGACGTAAACTGCCGCCGGTTCTGCGACGAGCAGTCTCTATCCACGCTTCTCGTCAGCTCTTCCAGCCGGTCGGCGACCGCGCGTGGCGCTGGGCACAGGTTGGCCGCGTTCATCGGCACTGTGTTCTCGGTGAACGAGAACTGCGCGCGCACTGTCTCCCAAAACGCGGCATCGGAGCCGGCCGGACTCTGGGCGAGGGCAGAGGCGATTGACGAGCGGCCGGTCACCAGGGCGGTTCCGGCCGCGACCGTGTGAAGAAAGTGACGACGCGAGGAGTGAGTCATCATACCGGTCTCCCGTGTTTGCGAATGACATGACCGATTTTCGACCCATTGTGCCACGTTGCGGCGATGTCTCACCCGCCGATCGTCTGTGAACCCTGTTGACTTACTTCACCGGTGAGACATAATCGCGTCCACCGGAGGACGAACTAATGACAACACGATTTTGGCTCTCACTCAGTTTGATGCTGCTCATGACAGGGTCTGCGACAGCGCAGAACGTACAAAGCGTTTTACAGTCGGCCGCGACGGCGCTGCGGATGGAGAACTTGACCTCGATTCAGTACACCGGTACCGGCTGGCAAGGCCGCGTGGGACAAAACGTTGCACCCGATCGCGATTGGCCCCGAGTCGAGCTGACGAGCTACACGAGGACGATCGATTTCGAGACGATGGCATCGAAAGAGGAGTACGTTCGAGAGGGCACCACGAACCAGGTCACGAATCTGGTCAGTGGCGACTACGCGTGGACCCTGAACGCACAAGGAGAGCCGGTTCCACAGCCCGCGAATGCGGAGCTGAGGCGACTCGAGATCTTGCTGACTCCGTGGGGATTCATCAAGGGTGCGATGGCGCCGGGGGCCAACCCCACGATGGTTACCCGCAACGAATATGGAGGCAGGTCGACCGTGGTCTCGTTCATTGCGTTCGGGAAATATCGAGTCAATGGCACGATCAACCCAGACGGCCTGCTCGAGCGCACGCAAACGTGGGTTCCCAATCCGGTCGTGGGCGACATGTATTACGAGAACGTCTACACAAATTACCGCGAGGTGGGCGGGGTGCAGATTCCCCGGTTTCACCAGCATCAGGACTATGACGATGGCGCGAACCTGCCGAATGTCAGCGGTGGCGACCATGCATTTGGTCTCGAAACAGTATCGGACCTTCAGGCGAACGTCGCCGCGACATTGACCGTGCCGGACGATGTCATGAGCGCTCGCGCACCGTCGGTCCGCGTGGAGTCTGAAGCGTTGGGCGACGGCGTATGGCTGATCGCGGGTGGTTCTCACCACAGCGTGGCCGTCGAGTTCGCGGACCATGTGGCGGTCATCGAGGCCCCGCTGAACGAAGAACGGTCACTGGCAGTGATCGACGAGGTGACCCGGCTGATTCCGAGCAAGCCGATACGGTTCATCGTGACGACGCATCATCACTGGGATCACCTGGGAGGACTGCGCGCCTACGTCCACGAAGGCGCGACTGTCGTCACGCATGAAGGCAACAAACCCTACTATCAGGAGGTCCTTCGGGCGGGACTCTGGGTCTTGAACCCCGACCGGTTGTCGCTGTATCCGCCGGAGGAATGGTCGGAAGGCTATATCTTCGAGACCTTGAGCGAAAAATACGTTCTCGCCGACGACACGAGGACGATGGAAATCTACAACGTGCAAGGGCTGGGCCACGCGGCGGGCATGCTGATCGCGTATCTCCCGAGTGAGAAGATCGTCGTGCAGGCCGACCTCTACTTCCCCCAGGCGGCAGCCCCAAATGCCAGCGCCCGCGCTCTGGGCCGAAACCTCGAGCGTCTGGGGCTCGACGTGGAGACGATTGTCGGGATACACGGGAGACCTGCCCCGATGACGCAATTCACTGAGTTTGTGGGCGCTGGGCAGTAATGTCTGAGCCCGGCCGCCCCGCGCTACAGCGCGGGGCGGCACGCGACGTCTGAGCTTGCGTTGAGCCCGGGCGCTGACCATGGCACGCGACGTCATAGCCAGCGGGCACGCGGAGCCGCGGTCGGGTGACGAGGCGGCGCCTGCCATGCGCGCCCCGTGGCAAGACCCGGTGCGCTTCCGGACGGCACGACGCATTTGGTGAGATGACAGAGACTCTAATTGGAGGTCGTCGTATGAAGAAAATCCTGCTCGCATCGTTATTTTTTGCGGTCGTTTCGACCGTTTCGTTCGCTCAGACCGCCGAAGACGTGATTGCGCGTGCCACGATGGCGGCGCCACCTGCGCTGCAGGCCAACGCGATGGTTATCGAGCTGGCGGCTGATGGCACCGAGACTGTCCTTCGAGAGGGCACAAACGGCCTGGTCTGTTGGGACCGTTCGGACGAACCCAATCGCTCGTTTAGTGTGCAGTGCACGAGCGAAGAGAATATGTCCCGCATCAAGCAGAATCGCGTCTGGAGCATGTCGGGTAAGACCCCAGACGAGATACGGGCGATGCGCGAGGCGGCTGAAGCCGACGGGTCGAGAGAGGTGTCAGCGTTTGGCAGCCTCTACTACACCCTGAACGGCGAGGACGCTGAGTCGGCGAGTATGCACATCACGTTGGCGGTGCCATTCGCCACGGCGGAAACACTCGGATTGCCCGACCAAGGTAGCTACACTCAGGCTGGCGCCTGGATCATGGAAGCGGGGATGTCAGCCGCGCACATCATGTTGCCAGGTCGGTAGAACCGAGCCGGCTCAGTCAACATTTCCGGAGAAAGACCCTCATACGCAAAGAGAAAGCGACGCGCAGAGAAAGCAAGGAAGAACCCGATGGCACGCTCGTTCAAAGTCACGCACACTTTTACGGTCGCAGTCACCACGGCAGCGATGGTCAGCGCGGCCATCGCGGTAACCGCTGCAAACGACAACTGGCCACACTTCCGGGGGCCGACGATGAACGCCGCCGTGGCGGATAACCCGGACCTCCCTGAACAGTGGAGCGCGACCGAAAACGTGGAATGGGCCACCGAGATCCCGGGTATTGGGTGGTCGAGTCCGGTGGTTTGGGGCAATCGGGTCTTCTTGACGACCGTCACCACCGAAGGTGACTTCGAGCAGCCAAAGCCAGGGCTCTACGCACCCAACGGGCGTCCCGACCCGGTGCCTTTGGAGCATGACTGGCGGGTGTATTGTCTCGACCTCGAGACGGGCGACGTCGTGTGGCAACGGTCGGTAAGACTCGGTTTTCCGGAATTTCCGCGTCACATGAAGAACAGCTACGCCTCCGAAACGCCGACGACCGACGGTGAGCGCGTGTACGTCCGGTTCGGCGAGCTAGGTTTGTTTACGTTCGATATGGACGGCAACGAAGTATGGAGCCTGGCGATTCCTGACCGACAAACCAGGTCAGAGTGGGGTTCGGCGTCGTCTCCGGTGGTCCACGAGGAGAAGTTGATCATCCTGTATGACAACGAAGAAGAGTCGTGGATCTCGGCGCTTGACAAGCGAACTGGTGAGGAGATTTGGCGCACCGCCCGGGACGAGGTCTCGACCTGGGCCACACCGTATGTGTGGGAGCACGACGGTCGTACGGAGATCGTCACGTCGGGCGTCAACCGCATTCGTTCGTATGACCTCGACGGTGGATTGCTCTGGGAAATGAACGGACAGATGTCCTGGGCCACAATCGCGACGCCGTTTTCGAGCCATGGCTTGGTGTATGTCAACTCGGGATACTTCCGCGACGAGCATCGTCCCGCCTACGCGATACGGCCTGGCGCCAGCGGGGATATTTCGCTAGAAGACGGAGACGTCGCCAATGACTTCGTCGCCTGGTATCAGCCCAGGGCTGGGAACTACAACACGTCGCCCCTCGTGTATGGGGACATCTATTACAGCCTTCTCGACCGCGGGTTCTTCGAAACCTACGACGCCCTCACCGGCGACCCGGTGTATGGCCGTCAGCGCCTCAGCGTGGGGTCGAGTTTTACGTCGTCACCGTGGGCCTATAACGGGAAGGTTTTTGCCCTGAGTGAGCAGGGCGATACGTATGTGATCCGCGCGGGGCGTGAGTTTGAGGTGACTGGCGTCAATAGCCTGGACGAGATGGCGATGGCATCGCCCGCTATCGTGGGTGACCGACTCCTGATCCGGACCCAGTCGAAGGTATACAGCATCCGAAACGAGGCTGACTGAAGGTCGCTTACTACTCCACGTCGCACGTCACGCCACGTATGATCTCTGTCGGTTGGTCGGCGACCTCGACGCGCGGGCCGACTCCAAACTGGTCGGCCGTAAAGCCGTCGGCGTAGATTCTCACGTTGAATGCGACCTGGACGACGGCGTCGCCGACTTCGAAGACCGCACTCACGGGTCTGACCTTCACACGGCAAGGTTGGCCCCCACGTGATCTCCTCCCGGAGTGTCTTGCCCTCGACAAGCTCCATCCAGACTCCGACCTGACCGCCATGTTCTTCAGCACCATGCACCACGACCACATTGTGATGACGGACGCGGGCCAGCTTTCGGGCATCGCTCAGAAAGTCTTTCCCCACGCTCGGGGAGGGTTCTGGTCACCCCGACCGACGTCGTCCGGCTGGCGGTGCGGGGCGACGACGCTCGCGATGTTGACGAGCTCGCGAAGGGCTTTCTTCTCGAAATCACCGTCGGCGAGTTCGTGGTTGGGCGTTAGTGCCGTCGCCTCAAAGAGCTCGACAAGACGAGTACTATTCGTCTCAGACAGTCCCAGGACCGAGCCGCTCAGTTGCATGACCGCTTGCCCGACCAGATCTTGGGCGTCTGAGGGGGTAGGGGCGCCAACCGCGGCGGCGATGGCTGGGTAGTCGTGTCCGTAGCCGACCTTGGCGACATAGGCGCTCTGCGTCTGAGAGTCGAGTGTGTCAAAGGCCGTCAAATACACAGCGAGCTTGTGCGGCTCGATGGAGCCAGACGGAAGAGATACCGACCGCTCTCTCAGCGCGGTCAGGCGAGTCTGGCTTTGGTCTACTTCCGGTCTTCTCCCAGCCGCGTGGCCCGCCGAATTGCCGACGCTTCGAAGATGCGGCCGCATCCGCTTGCGTAAAATCGCGCTCGCCTCGCCGGCTAGCCGTTTGGCTATACCTGGCGGCGGTATTCCCATGATGAGGCTAGCGGTCGACGTACTGGGAGACGTTTCCATGACCCCGCTCAACTCCTACCATCTCTCGCCATCTCAGTACGGCCTTTCCGTGCCCGGTGTTCCGAGAAGGCCGCCTGCCTTTCCTACGTGCAATTCGGCAATGTTCTAGCTCAGTGAGCCCGCGTCGACCCGTCGGGTGTTGCGTAGCCAGCAAAATCGTCGCGGGCTATCATCCTTGGGGCGTCGGACATCGAGGTGATGCTCGCCGATGCTCCCGACCGACTCGCCGTTCGAGCCGCCACGCACCAACACGATGCTGCTAAAGCAAGCGAGGCTCACGGGCATCCGGGACGGTTCTGTGAGCGTGGTCTTTCGGCGTTGGCGGCGTCCGACCGTAAAGGCTGGGGGCACACTTTTTACGGCTCTTGGCGAGCTCTCGATAGATTCGGTCCAGGGCGTGGACCTCCGAGATTTCCGAATCAGATGCCCAGGCCGCTGGATACGTCGACGGCGAAGCGCTTCGAACAGCGCTGTCGGGACGGGTAGGCGATATCTATCGAATCCGTCTCTCGTTCGCCGGGGCGGACCCCCGCATTGCGCTTCGGCAGGAAATCCAAGACGAGGCAGAATTCCAGAGCGTTATTCGGCGACTGGACCGATACGATGCCCACAGTCCCTCAGGCCCGTGGACGACTCGCGTACTCGAAACAATCGGTGACCGCCCCGCACAACGAGCGGCCGAGCTGGCCGAGCTTCTAGGGACAGAGACCCTGGCCTTCAAGACCAACGTGCGTAAGCTCAAAGGACTGGGGCTTACCGAAAGTCTTGACGTGGGTTATCGGTTGTCGCCGCGTGGCCATCGAACCAGTGCCATAATCAGTGACCGTGGCTTTTGACAGGAGGAACCATGCGTAGGTTTGTCTCGACGTGCGGCATGTTGCTGCTGGTCCCGGTTTTGGCGGGGGCGCAGACCGCAGAGATCGCGCGAACAGCGTGGGGAACTCCAGACTTCAGCGGCTACTGGGAGTTTCGGACGACGACACCCCTCCAGCGACCGGCAGAGCTGGCCGGTAAAGCCGCCCTGACAGAGGAGGAGGAAGCCGAGTACTTGCCTCGGCGGCTCGCGGCGATTGCTCGTGAACGCGACCGGCAGCTCAACGCCGACTGGTGGCAACCCGGCGCGTTGACGGACAGCCGGACCTCGTTGCTTATCGATCCTGCTGACGGCAGACTTCCCGCACGCACTCCAGCAGCAGAACGTCGCCAAGATATCGACGGACGCCCCTCGCGGTTGCGCCCGGCCGACGGTCCCGAGGACCGAGAACGCTACGAGCGGTGCATCATGGGTCGCACGGTGCCGCTCATGGCCGTGGCTCCAAACAGAATCGTCCAGATATTCCAGACGCCCGACCATCTCGTGATCCTTCACGAAATGAACTCCGACGTCCGAATTATTCCGCTCGATCCCGAACGCCGACCCCGATTGCCGTCCCCCATACGACAGTGGCAGGGCGGGTCTCGTGGCAAATGGGAGGGAGACACGCTGGTGGTTGAGACCACCAACTTCAACGGGCAATGGACTCTGGAAGGCGCGGGACCAAATATGCGGGTGGTAGAGCGCTTTCGGATCGGGGACCGTGAGACGATTGACTTCGAGTTCATGATGGATGACCCGGAATCCTTCGCCGGTCCTTGGACCGTCGCGTTTCCTATTACGCGGAGAACGGGTCCCGTCTACGAGAACGCGTGTCACGAGGGGAACTACAGCATGCCGCTCATCCTGAGTGGCGCGCGAGCGATCGAACGCGAGGCAGCCCGGGCCGGGTCGCGATAATGAGGTTTTGGGACGACTATGGCACCGCGGGAGGGCGCGATGAGTGAATCGTTCGACGGGCTTTTGACGAAATACGAAAAAGGGAGTTTGACCCGTCGCCAGCTACTGGCGGCTGTCGCGGTACTGGCGGCGCCTCGAACCGCGACCGCCCAAACAAGCGGTGTTAGAGCGCGCAGCTTGAATCATGTGAACGTAGGTGTCACCGATGTTACCCGGTCCGAGACCTTTTATCGTGATCTCCTGGGATTGCCGGCGCGGCGATACATTGTCGGCGACGCCTATGCCCTCGATTTTCCCGATGGTGGTCTCATCAGTTTGTGTCCGGTCGATGGGGGCAACTGCAGCTTAACCGCGGCCGACGCGGTTGCGGGTGACATCGACCACTTTGGGATCGGGGTCGAGAATTTTGAGGCGGAACGTGTGGCGTCGCAACTGGAGGACGCAGGATTTGAAGGCGTACAACGGGCGGGGTCGACAAGTGTGCTCGTGCCCGATCCGGACGGTATCGTGGTACAGCTGTCGGCGACAACCGAGCGCTTTGAAGGCGCTCCACCGGACGAACGCGATTGCTAGTGGACCGTCGCGGAGCGTGCACTTTTTTCTGCCACTGTCCACAGGTGTCACTGGGGCAGGACGCGTAGGCGCTCGTAATAGAAGTCGTTCGTAGCACTCGAGATGGGCGCGGATTCTCGATCGAACGCCCCAGGACTGTGACCACTGGCTGCCAGACGCGCGTGGAGGCCTGTGGACTGAGATGTTGCAGGTTTGTGAGTCGTAACGACAAAGGGGGACATATGAAGCAACGATTTCTCGTAGGTTTGGCTATGACCGCCGCCGTAGTGTTCATGGCGGTTCCGGGTGGGGCGCAAACCGCCGCGCCTACCACCCCGTGGGGGCATCCGGACGTCCAGGGGATCTGGGACTTTCGGACCATCACCCCACTCGAGCGACCAGAGGAGCTGGGAGACACCGCGTTCCTGACGGCGGAGGAAGCTGCGAGCCTCGAGCAAGAAACACTCGACCGGAACGAACGCCTGTTGACCCGTGCCGCTGAACGGACGACCGCCGGCGGCAGCGTGGACCGGCGGGCCGATGGCACGCCCGGTTTCTACAACAACTTTTGGCTGGACCAGGGAACCGCTCCCATCGGAACGCGGCGGACTTCGCTGATTATTGATCCATTGAACGGTCGGCTGCCCGCGCTGACAGACGCCGGTCAAACGACGGCGGACGCGCGTCGGCAACGGCGTGAGGAGAGCCCGGCAGATTCTTGGCATGACCGCTCCGCCTACGACCGGTGCATCCTGGGGTTCAACGCCGGTCCTCCCATCACGCCCGGTGGCTACAATCAAAACCTTCAAATACTGCAGACGCCGGACCACGTCGTACTCGTGACCGAGATGGTACACACCCATCGAGTCGTTCCACTGAACGGCCGACCAGCGCTCAGCGAGGACATTCGCCAGTGGTCAGGCGACTCGCGTGGTCACTGGGAGGGCAACACGCTGGTCGTGGAAACCTCAAACTTCAACGACCGGAGAGGGTGGCGTGGTTCGAGTCCGACGATGACCCTTGTCGAGCGGTTCACACGGGCTGCGGATGATACGCTCGATTACGAATATACAGTGACCGATCCTGAGACCTGGTCCAGCCCGTGGTCGGCGTCGATTCCACTGAAACGGACCGACGTGCCGATGTACGAATACGCGTGTCACGAAGGGAACTACAGCATGCCCGGGATTCTAGCCGGCGCCCGTGCCGACGATCGAGCCGCAGTCGAGCAACAACCGTAAACATAGGCGCCAGTGCGATGGACCTGGTGACTCGCGACGGTTATCGCCACGGATGTGGAGGGTGGTGTCGACGAGCTGGCCGAGCGGCTAGTCGACACCGGGACGATATTCTGCGGGGTGTCGGTCACCAACGTGGCGCTGGACGGCTTCGGCGGTCTGTCCGCCGCCTCGGGTGGCCGGTTCGAGATCGTCTCGTCCGCCGACGAGATCATCGATCGAGTGACCGGTATCGCCCGGGAGCTGTCGGCGCAATATCTGCTTACCTACCCGTCCGCCACGACCACGGCGCCCACCCCGGAGCTGCGGGTGAACCGCCCCGGGACGACCGCGCGGGTGAGTCGACTGCCTTAGGCTCGTGGTGTGCGCCCCTTCGACCCCGGCCGCGTGTTCTTCCGCCAGGCGGAGCCGCCACGCGGTCCGAAGCGCGTCGGTGAGTATCTCTTCCGCGGGCGGCCTCGAGACGGATGTGCGTCATCCCCATCCGTCCCCATCCTCCCTTGATGGGCACGTAGACGTCGGGCTGCTCGGCCACGAAGTCAGCCTGCTGCTCCGGAGTCAACATCAGGTTGCCATACCCCTCGGAGATCGACGCCAGCGTGGCAAAGATTCCCCCTCCCACCCGGAAGTCGGTGGCTCCCATGTGGCTTCCCTCTTCCCCCCCGTCGAAGCCGAGGGCGATACGCCTGAAATCCTCGGCGGTCATCGTGCGTCTCGACCCAGTCCTTCCTCCCAAGCCACCCTCCTCACAGCAGAAGCGAGTGCCCGCCGGCCTGAGCGAGTGGTCGGCGCGCGCCTCCTCGGCTTTTCGCGTTGAGCACATCGGCTCGTACGATCACCCCGGAAATGGCTGGAGTGTGGCCCAGCAGCACGTCCGACACAAGAAGATCGAATGGAGCAAGGTCGCACTAGACGCCATGAGCGACTCCTACGACCTCGGCACCTCGTTACCCTTCTCGGATTCCCGCCGACGATATGTCGCACTGGAATGACGACTTCGCGGAAGCGATGCGCACGGTCTACGCCGACCACCGCGAGGACTTCGATGTTGTCACGCTGTTCCGCGAAGCGATCATGAACCGCATACCATGGCAGCTGTGGGATCTCGAGACCGGCGAGCCAGCCGAAGGCGCCGACACCGAGGAAGCCATTCGAGTTCTCGAAACGGCACTCACACATTTAGGAGCGATGGAACATCCTGGTCTGTTGCACATCTACATCCATCTGATGGCAATGTCACCCCACCCCCAACGTGCGCTCAGCGCCGGTGATGCGCTGCGCTCACTGGTGCCCGACGCCGGTCATCTCCACCGCCTGCCCTCGCACATCTACGAGCTGTGCGGCCACTACGAGACCGTCGTCTCATCCAACCACGAAGCGATCGTGTCGGACCGCAAGTTCCTCGAGCGAGAGGGCGCAATCAACTTCTACTCGCTGTATCGTTGCCACGACTACCACTTCAGGATCTACAGCGCCATGTTCCTCGGTCAGTACCGGACGGCGACCGACACCGCTGAGGAGATGATCTCCAACCCTGCCAGAGGAGCTGATGGTGGTCGAGTCCCCTCCCATGGCAGGCTGGCTCGAAGGCTTCGTCTCCCTGAAGCAACACGTCTACATCCGCTTCGGCAAATGGTCAGAGATCATCGACCAGGACCTACCCGAGAACCAAGAGCTGTTCTGCGTGACGACAGCGATGGTGCACTATGCTAGAGCTGTTGCCTTCGCCGCGAGTGGCGATGTCGCACTCGCCGAGGAACAGGCGGTGCCTTGGCAGTGCCAGGGACGCATCGCTGTGTCGCTCCGAAGATACAGGGGGTGCCTCGGGTGACCGCCTTTGGTCTCGCCGAAGCACATGACGTCGGGCCACGCCTCGATGCGCTCCCTGACCGCTTTGGCCCCGGTCGGCAGCGTGTGCGCGCCCCACGCCGCCACCACCTGGTGCGAGGCCACATGCATGAGGCATAGAGCGGCGTAGTTGCGCTCCGACTCTTGGTCGCGCACCGGCAACCGGGACGGTTCCGGACTCCTGAACGAGCAGATGTTCCCCAAGAACAGACCGCCAAAGCCGGCCTTCATCGCGAACCCGATGCATCGCCGAAGGGTCGGGTCCGCGACGCGTTCGTCCGCCGTCGACGGGTTCAACCCAATAAACAGTATCCGGCGCGTGACCGCGTCGTCCCAGACCCTCCACAGCGCGAACCGGTTCCTGCGCTCTGGGTCGAACACCGCACCTGACGATGCGTCTCCTCGCGTCCCAGGGAGAACATCGTGCCACCCGCGGGTCGGTTGTCCAGACCGGACATCGACCGGATCAGGTCTCCAGGTCCCTTCGCATCTGCTCGTATCTGTCACGCGATACTTCGCCCTCGACGATTTTATGCGGCGCGCCGCTCGTAGTGATGATGGAGCCCGCCGATGTGCGGGACGGGACGATCGAAACTCGGCCTCGTCCAGACCAGTACCGTCATGGAACCATCGGAAGAGCCCACGGCCGGGTCCATGCAAACGGCCGACCCAGTTTGGCTCCCAATCCCCTGGCGCCTGGCCCACGAGCAGCACCTCGCTCCCTCCCGAGTGAAGCCACACTTCTCCATGATCCGCGCAGAGCCGACATTCGAGGCGCTCGCCTCACGAATCGTGAACACGTGAATCGCGGGCCTCTCGTCGGCGCGCAATGACGACTGCATCGGTCGAGAAACGGCATGAAATACCCGCGTGTCTCCTCGGGCAAGTTTGGGCCAAGGTAGACATGCTCACAGACGCGCTCGTTGGCAAACATGCCTGCCGGGTGCCCGAGCTCGTCCGGCTGGGTATACGAAAACCGATGGCAGGAGGAGGATCGTCTCCAGAAGACGTGGCGTTTATCAATGCGACAATCAGGGAATTTCTTCGTTAACCAGGCCCGAGGTGAATTCCGATCAGCGACAGCCGAACGAGGCTTGGAATCAGCTTACTGAGTCTGCGAGAAGCTGCGAGAATAAGTTATTCCAGTGACCCCCTGAAACGAGACTGGACCGAATCTTGAGTTGCTGTGATTTGGTGGACACCTGAGCTCATCTTTACGGGAATGGGTCGCCCCGGTGGCCGGCCGCCGATCAGCTCGCGCCCGCCATCGAGCCAACCTTGATTCTTGGAGCTGCTGGAGCGATTCTCCTATCGGACGCGTGGGAACGGTCCCGTCAGGTCCTGCGCGGTCCGCTCAGTATGTAGTGAAAGCGACGATCGGGGATGACAATGAGACTCTTAGTAGTAGCGACCGGTGTGGTGTTTCTGGTGCTTGCGTGCGGATCCGTGGCCACGGCTCAACGTTCTTATCTCGCCGCTTGGAGCGGGGATGCCGACCGCGAACACAGCGATTTTCTTGCGATTGTGGACGTCGACCCACAGTCTCCGCATTACGGAAGGGTCGTGGCCAGTCTGCCCGTCGGTGAGCGTTCCACCCGCCCGCATCATGTCGAACACTCCTTCACGGAAGGACACACACTCTTCGCGAGCGGTTTCAATGGAAATCGTTTGTTTCGGTTCGACCTGGCGGATCCTCTCCGACCTCGACTGGCGGGTGCCGTCGAGCTGCCGTCCACCCTTGCCTATCCGCACAGTCTGGAACGTCTGGCGACCGGAAATGTGGTCGCTGCGATGCACGCGCTCGACGGCACCTTTCAGCCGCCCGGTGGGATTGCGGAATTCGCAGACGACGGGACGGTGACGCGTTGGGCGAGCGCCGAGACGGCCAGCGTGCCCGGGAACGTCGTTCGCCCATACAGCCTCGCGGTGGTGCCCGCGTATGACCGACTGGTCACCACTTCCGGCCAAATGGGGCTCGCTCGGTGGGATTCGCGCCGAGACAACTTTGCGAACGAACCAGCCGGGTTTCACATCCAGCTGTGGCGCCTGACCGATTTCACCCTTTTGGCCACCGCTGCTCTGAGCTCGCCGGATGGGAGCGACGCGCATCTCATGCCGTATGAGCCTCGCGTCTTGGAGGACGGTTCCACGGTGCTTGTGGTCACCGCCCGATGCGGTCTCTATCTCGTTGGTGGCCTGGACGTCGACTCCTTTGACGCAGAACTGATTCACGAGTTCGAGGGGCGCGGTTGCGCGGTGCCGTTGCGCGTTGGCAGGTTTTGGGTCCAAACCACAAGCGAAACTCGTCGGGTCGTCGTTCTCGACGTGTCGGATCCCACGCAGCCGTTCGAAGTGAGCCGGCTCCAGTTCGACGAACGTCAGGCGCCACACTGGCTGGCGTTCGACGATCGAAGACAACGGATCGTCGTCGTGAATCACGAAGGAGGCGAGCCGCGTATGTGGATGGTGGATTTTGATATTTCCACCGGCGAGATCACGTTGGACGACGATTTCAGGGGCAACGAGAGCGACCGCGCTGGCGTGAGTTTCGATCGCGCGGCATGGCCACACGGGCCAACCGGACCGGCGTTTCCTCACGGAACTGTGTTCGTCCAAGACTGACGGCGGTGCACTAGGCAGGCGAATCAGAGGCTACCTCGGTGCATCGGTGAAGAAAAGGGTCTGCACAATACGTTGGCCGTTGTTGGGCTGCACGCCTTCGAGTGTCAGCTCCATCGGAGCGTTCGCCTCGAACTCGAAGTCATAGGTTTCGCTGACTGAGGCCTGCAGGTCCGCCTGCCTCATCGTCGCATGAGAGGCTGGGAGGTCGACGGCATCCTTGGCCACTGCGCGCCATTCCACGGGCACACCGGCCTGGCTCAGCGACACGCGAAGGCTCGCCACCGACGGCGTGATGTTAATCAACCGGAACCGGTGCTTCGTCCCGGTCGCAAGTTCCATTCCGGGTGGTTGCGGGGTGCCGTTCATCAGGAGCATCGCCGCGTCGAACGGATCTGCCGGGCTCTGACTGAACACGAATGCCTTGTCGGTCGCAGGATCGTGCATCTGTCCCGCCGGCATCACGATCAACGCGCCGTGCACCCCGCCCGTAAGCTGGTGGGCGCGGTGCCAGTGGTTGTGGTGGACCATCGTTCCCGCGCGCGGTGGTGCCATCCGCGCCACAAATGTCTCCCCGGGCCCCCCGGGAGGCGCCCTCATTCCGCCAATCCCCGCGATGAGCGGGACTCCGTCGTAGTAACTCTCCAGCTCCATCCCATGCCAGTGGATGGCCGTCTCGACACCCAGCTGGTTGACCACGGCGATCTCCGCCGGCATGCCTTGCTCGAGGACGATTGGTGGGCCAGCAAGACCCGGCCCCGCGTGTCCGTCTCGAACGTGTCGCCAGCCTCGACATTGTGCGTGGACACCAGGGGGCGCTCAGCGGGGTCGTAGGTACGGAAGTGCTCGCGGTCACCCACGCCATCGACAGTGAAGTGCAGACCGTGGAGATGCATGGGGTGGCTGAGCTGGGAGGCGTTGACCAGTCGCCAGTGGACAGTCTCGCCCACGTCGTAGTTGAGGCGCTCGGTGAACGGTCAGGACTTCCCATTGATGGCTGTGCGCGTCGCTTGCTGCCAACGCTCAAGCACGAAGATGCGATCGTCGGTGGGCGCACCGGGCGCGTCGACCACGAGCGCGCCGCCCGTCAGCGCGTCCGCGGCCCGGCCATTGCCCCACTGGCCATCGGAAGTCCACGCCCAGTACAAATAGGTCCCGGGTGCGCCAGCTTCAAACCGCGCTGCGTGCTTCGCTCGCGGCGGCACCGTCACGACCTCACCGGCACTTTTCGGGCGCTCGTCCAAACCATGCGGGGTTGCTTGGCACGGCGAGCGTGTTGCGCACGGAGAGCTCGACCACCGTGCCCTGCGGCACGCGAACGAGCGGAGCCGGAGCCTGGAGCGGCTTTCCCGCTTCGCCAAACGCATAGACCGGAATCGCCTCGCCCTCTTCACCCTCAGGATGCCAGATGCCGTTGCGCAGCTCCAGCCGCAGCGTCAACAGGCCGTCTCGCAGCTCGCCGGCCGGCTCCTGATTGTCGTTGGCGACGATGAACTCGCGCTCCTGCGCCGAGAGTGCGTCTGCTCCCCACGGAGTGATTAGGAGCCCAGCGCAGACCGCAAGTCGCACCAGATACCAACTCATAGATCTTCTCCTGACCGCGTGGCACCAACCTCGACGAGAGACAACATTGCTGGGGACGAGGGCGTTCGCCGACTGAGATGTGGTCACGTGTATCTCTTGACCTGCAAGGCACACGAGCTCTGTGTGGCGAGCATCCGGATGCCCCGACACGTTGACTGTGAGCCTGCCACATCGGTGCAGGGGTTCCCGGTCAGCTTCGGCGTCGACGGCGAACAGTACGTGGCGGTGACGACCGGGCTCGGCGGCGGCAGCCCCCGCAACGTGCCGAACCTGCTGGCACCGGACGTGCGGTATCCGCGCACCGGGAACGCACTGTACGTGTTCAAGCTACGGGATCAGTAGGCACGCCAGCGGCTGTCGCATCGGCGCCCTTCTGTGCTCAAAGACTTGCCACGCAGAATCCGATCGGCCCTTCGCTATCGACATGTGAAATTCGCCGCCACCCAGTTTACCGGATCATCGGCCCTACCGGCCGGACCCGTATAGACAGCGCGCTGCGGCACCGCGCAGATAGGACGCTCGTTGTCGACCTGCCCGTTGGTCTGATGCGTTGCGATGAGCGCGTCCGGAGCCGTGCCCCGCTCCACCCAGTCGACAAGCGGCTGCAGACGGTCCCAAGTATCGGGCCCAGCCCCACCGCGGCAATGCCCCATACCCGGCACCATGAACAGCCGCGCCTTCTCTCGAGCGGCGGCGATGTCACCACCGAACGTCTCGTCCACCATGTCGTGATAGTAGGCCAGCGTTGGCTGCGGCACGACAAGCGCGTCGGCCCAGCCGTGATAGAGCAGCAGTTTCGCGTCATTGTCGACGAGCATCCTGGTCAGGTCCGGATCGACGGCGTCGGTGATCTGACGCATCACGTCACCCTTGCCGGCCGGCACATCCTGGATGTCGAAGTTCCACCAGGCCCACTGGGGCGGGGTCGCCTCCCGGTCGATCCGGGTCGATGGATCGAGCATGTTGGCCGGCGCCACACCGGGGTCCTCGTCATAGAACAGGTAGTTCAGATGATCGCCGCCAAGCCCGACCGCGCCCGGGTTGAACCGGTTACCGGTGTAGGGGATGAACAGCCGCGTCCAGCCCCGCTCGGACCCGGTTGGCTTGCCCGAGTAGATCGGTCGTTCCAGGCTGTCGCTGGGCCCGTTGTGGAAGTCACGAACCGTCTGGACCTGCGCGGTGGTGAAACAGCCGTCGGCATCGACATCACCCGCACACCGTCGATCGGCGAGATCGCGCTCGGGGTTAAAGTCGCAGCTCAGCGGGTCGTCGATGACCCCGTCCTTCACACCGTCGTTACGGTCACACTTGGCCAGCACCGCGTCGGCCAGCAGGTCCATCTTGCGGATGCTGTCGAACCGTCCGTCGCCGTCGCTATCGAACGCCAGTGCCCCCTCGAAATCGTCGCGGAACATCCGCTGCAACAGCCAGACCCGCACCGCGTTCATGTCCTGGTAGTGATTGGCCGGCGCTCCGGCGACGATGCCGTCGAAGTCATCCGGATACCGCTGGGCTTCCATCAACCCCTCCCGCCCGCCGGTGGAGCAACCCTCGAAGTAGGAGTACTCTGGCGCGCCGCCGTAGTAGGCCCGCACCAGGGTCTTACCGGCCACCGTGGTCAGGTGCACGGCGCGATAGCCGAAGTCGATCTCCGCTTGTCGGTTGTTCCAGGCAAACGAGGACCCGGGCTCGGCCCCGCTGTCATGACCCATGTTGCTGTTGGCCGTCGCGTAGCCTTCCGCCACGCGGGCATCCGCGAAGTCGAGGTCGCCATCCTTGCCGCCGTCGCCCCACTTCAGGAACCGCCCGTTCCAGTGCCCGGGCAGCGGCAACTGCACGTGGAAGCCGATGGCGGGTGGCAGAATGCCTTTGACGTAGCAGTAGGCGGTGTCGTCACCGGTCGTCGCGATCCCGGCGTAAGTCAGCGTGAGATTCCGGCTCAGCAGCAGCGCCTCGCACTCGGCACGTTCGCCGTCGGTAACCGTCGGCGCCTGGGCCCGTGGTCTGTCTTCCAGGCTCCAGACCAGTAGACCGAAAAGAAACAGGGCGGTCAGGGTTCGCGGCATCGCATTCGCTCCTCGTGGCCCCAGCTCACATGGGGTGATTCGGTGGTGCAGGCCTCAGACGCTGCGCTGGTCGGGGTGGCGGCGGGAGACCAACGCCGTCCGTACTCCGGGGCCGACGGACACAACGGCCGCACCGATAAGGGCGCCTGCGAGGCTCCCATGGTGCTCCTCCTTCGGGGCGGGGCGGAATCTACTGCCCTCCGCCCTCTTGTGTCGCCTGTGCCCGCTTCCGTAGGAGCTCTTCTCTCTCGGCGACGAGGCGGTCGAACTCCTCCTGCTCGAAGAACGTGCGGCCAATCCAGACATGGGACATCTCATCCACACTCCGGCGGCCGAATACGACGAGCTGGTCGGGGTCGGGATTACCCGGGTTGTCAGCAGTGTTGTCAAAGAACGAGGTGAGCACGACCAGCGTCCCCTTCGGCAGCAGCGGCTGAACATGATCGTCATACAGAAACGTCGTGTGCCACCGGTGCTGCCAGTTGAGCTTGCTCAGCACCTCCCGATAACCATCGGGATAGATCGCCTCGATCGTCTGGTACTTCCCCCGGAGGTGCATATGTCCGCGGACACTATGGATCCGGGTAGGCTGCTGGACGACCCAGGTGCCACGGACCATCTGGGTCGAATGGGGCGGAATAAAGATGTCGACGGCCCTGACGCCACCCGCGTCCACCGGGCTGATCTTCGTCCAGGGTCCCTGCGTCCTCGAGGTCGTGTTGTCAGCCTGGAGTGTCCGTGCCCCTGCCGTCACGTAGCGAGGTACCTCGCCTTTCGGGTAGAGGTAGATTCCGATGTCCATCGTCGCCAGGATCTCCTCGCCCACCGGAAAATAGTGAATCCCGCTCTCGACCTTGGCGCCAGGCACGATGCGCATGCCCGAGTCACCCGGAAGAAGGTCGTACATCTTGCCGACCGCGGCGGCGATCAGCCCGTTGCGCTCCGCTTCACCGTCGACGGTCTGCAGCAGGCTCGAGTTCCCGTGATGGAAGACATACGCCGCCTTGGGTGTGCTGGGGCGAATCTCGATGGCGCGTATCCATCGCTCTTCCTCCAAACCCTCGATCGGCACGCTCGAGTCAAACCACTGGTCGAGTCCGTTCGCCGCCACGACATACGGTTCCGTCGTCACGGTGAAATCGGGGGGGCCGAGGTCCCTGGCGAGCTCCCAGTAATCGCTGTAGTTCGGCCACACGATGGGCGCGGGCAGGTCGGCTGGGGCCCCCTCCGGCGTGCCGCCATCCACCCATGCGACCATCGTCTGAATCTCCTGGTCACTCAGTGCCCGGTTGTACTTGAGCTCCTGAATCCCGACCGTGCGGTCGTAGGGCCACGGTGGCATCTCCCGGTTCGACACCCGCCGTTTGATCGCGCGCGCCCAGGGCCGGACGTCCTGGTAGGTCAACAGCGCCATCGGACCGATAGCGCCAGGTCGATGGCAGGCTTCACAGTGTGTCTGGAGTATCGGCTTCACATCCCTCGTAAAAGTGACGTCGGTAAAGGTGACGTCCTCGGAGATGGAGTGCTGCGCTAACGCGGGAACAAGAAGCCCCGACCCCGCGACAGCCGCGAGCGCTAGACACAGCGTGAGAACCGGCCTCACTTTGGGACGGGATTTTCCGCCAGTCAACAGCTGGGTCATCAGTCTCTCCTCAGCAGGACACGGATTCCGGAGAAGCAATCGGTCACTGGGTGACCCGTACGCGAAAGTACCCGTTCGTCCAGCAGCAGTGATACTCGATCGTCGCGATGCTCTCGACGGCCTTCACACGCAGCATGTAGTCACCCGGCTCCGAGAAGGTGGCTGTCGTCGCAGCCTCACCGCCAGGCTGCGGAACCACCGATTCCCGCGCGCTCAACGTCACATCCCCAGGCCCTTGATGCTTGAACCACCACACCAGGTTCTGCGGCCGGGGACCGGGATCGACCCACACACTGAGCGAGAGCGGTTCGCCTGCACGCGCGGCGAGCGGCCCGTGGACCATGCCATCCCGTCCCCGCCACCCCTGTCCGTCGGGCTCGAGCTTCATCACGGCGGCGTGGGTACCCCGGGCATCGGTGTCGACGGCATCGAGGAGATAGTGGGGTGACCGCAGGTGTCCTGGAATGGACCACAGGTGACCGCGGTGCCGCAGGTTCCACACCACGTTCCTGTCGCCGAAGTCCTCGGGTACAACGACCGTGAACACACCCCAGTGCCGGCGAGCCCCGTTCTTGGGTACGGAATCGAAATGGGTCGGCTGCATACCGTCGTAGTCGATGGGCTCGATGAAATTGTCTGGACCAAGGGGAATGTCAACCGCCTCATCGGTGTTGAGATTGTGATAGCCGAAGACGAGGCTATACGTGCCATCGGGGTTCTGGTAGTGGCCTTCGAATACGGGGGCAACGAGCTGGCCTGTCCGTCGAATCACATCGACCGACCAGTCTGTCCGCTCGACCGGATGCTGCGCCTGAAGCGCTACGGCGCTCACGCACACGGTCAGGGGCACGAGTATCCCCGCTCTCACACAGCGCCTGCCCATCGACGTCCTCCCGGTGTGGTCCGCCCTCAAGAGACCGCCTCAGGGTGCACCAGCCCACAGGCCAAGGTCAAGCTTGACCGTTCGCAAGATCCCTGAGGAGCAGTTGCTTTGGCTGAGGATGCGAGCGCCATCACACTGTCGAGGGCTGGTCCAGGTCCCGATGGTGGCCTGATGGGGAATTCGAACCCCACCCTTACTCGGCTGGCCGGAAGGCCGTTGGGGACGCCGAGCCCGAGCGTGCGCCGCTCGCCAGCGGCCGACACGTTACAACTCGCGCGCGGCTTACCGGTCGATCCGATGAACAACAGAATAGAGCTGACGACGAGTATGGCGGCCATGACTGTGTATCGGATGTCCACGGCGCCCCGTTCTCGCTGGGTTCCACGCTATCACGCTGCGGCTACGATCCAGCGGCTTCCTTTGCCGCTTGCCCACCCGCCGACGCTGCACTGTCAGATGCGGACGATAGAGCTGATCAGTGCTGAAACAACCCGGTCGGCTGTCAAGATTATTGGCTGACTGAATTACGTCCATCGCGTTTGCCTTTCCATGTCCCGCCACCCAATGGCATGGTGGCCGTGCCGTGGACCCTCTGCGCAGTGGCGGCCGCAGTCTCGATCCGTTAGACCGCGTTCTTGGCTTTTCACTGAACTGAAGTGTGGAGGTTGCGAACCATGTCTGAACTCACTGGCTATCTTGCACCAGGGGATCCCTCCTTCGCCCGGGGGAACCTTGAGCGCCACGGTCCCGGTCGAGGGTCGTTTCACGGGCTTGATAGGATGATCTGACGAGTTCCGAAAGCAGCCGGAGCTATGAACGTTACCAAGAGTGATTTCATCCTGGCGCGGGAGTGTGCGACGAAGCTTTTCTTCAAGAAGCAGAAGTACCCATCTTCTTCCACTGAGAATGAGCTCATGGAGTTTCTGTTGGACGGCGGGTACATGGTCGAACACATGGCGAGGCTTCTGCACCCGCGTGGCCAACAGATGGTCCAGGGTGGTGACTCTGAGAAAGCGTTCAAGGCGACGTGCGAAGCTTTAATGGGTGGCAACATCACTCTCTTTGAGGCGACGGTCTTGTGCGGCCATCTTCTCGCTCGGTCGACATCCTGCAACGTCAAGGGAATGTACTGAACCTGATCGAGGTCAAGTCGATCTCGATTGACGGTGTACTACCCGATGAGAGCCCGTTTCGAGGAAAGATGGGGGCCATCGACCGCCGCCGGAGGAAGGACCTGGAGGACGTCAGTTTTCAGCAATACATCCTTGCGCGGGCATTTCCGACACTGACTATCGTTCCCTACCTGTGCGTCGTGGACAAGTCGCGCGCTGCAACCGCAAACAGCACTTATGAACACTTTCGCCTAGAACGCGTCGATGCCTACCGGCCTGAAGCTGCGTACACGGGCGATGTGGATGCGCTGCAGCACGAGCACGTGCTAGCGACGGTGACCGTGAGCAAAGAAGTGGACGAAATACTTCCGGAGCTTGAGCCCGACATCGAGCGATTCGCCAAGACTATTTCGACCGAGCCATTCAAGCGCATTCCCCCGCAGGTAGGCCAGCACTGCAAGGGATGCGAGTATCGGGACGGCTTTCGCGACTGCTGGCAAGACCTAGCGGACGCCGTCCTCATATCCTGGACCTTTACTACGTCAGCTCTCTGGGCGGCAAGGATGATGTGGTTGCGGAACTTGCTGCTCGCGGAAAAAGCTCGCTGCTCAACGCTCTCGAAGAGAGGATGCAGGGAAAGCGAGGGGGCAGGCAGAAGATCCAGCTTCAATACACGCGTGGCGGCAGCGAGTTCATCGCGGACGACCTTCCGCGCCTGCTGAAGGGTCACAAGCACCCCCTGCAGTTCATTGATTTTGAGGCTTCACGGTTGGCGCTTTCCTATCGACAAGGACGTCGTGCGGCGTGTGCTCGCCACGCACTATCGACCGGAATCGAACTCGAACGGCCCGTCATGGCTGACGTTCGTGGGGCATGCGAAAGACAGCCTGTGGAGCATCGACCTGTTCCGATGCGAGTCAGCGCCGCTGCGCAGCCATTGGGTGCTGGTGGTCATGGACCAGTGCACGCGACGGATCGTCGGCTTCGGTATTCACGCCGGCGTTGTGGATGGCCAGGCCCTGTGCTGCATGTTCAACCATGCCATTCGCGCGCATGGAACGCCGAAATACCTGAGCTCCGACAACGATCCCCTGTACCGGTTCTACCAGTGGCACGCCAACTTGCGCGTGCTACACATGACCGAGGTCAAGAGTGTCCCGTACGCGCCGCTGTCGCATCCGTTTGTCGAACGGTTGATCGGCACCCTGCGGCGAGAATGCCTGGATCGGATGCTGTTCTGGTCTGCGCGGGACCTGGAGGGGAAACTGACAGACTTCCAGGACTTCTACAACGCGCATCGGGCGCATGCGGCACCGCCCGTCGGAGGATCCGGTATGTCGCCACCGGGGGCGTCATCGTCGCCCTGCACGGCGATATCCGTGTAGACGAGGAAGTGGTTAGAGAGCCGCCGTCGCTGCCCGCCATTGTTGGTTACGACCCGTACCATCGTCGCACTCGCGAATTCCGGCTGCCCGGTTGCCAGGAAGATGTGGTCGAACGGGACGTTACCCCACGGCACGGTAGTCTGTCCGGCAGCATTCAGGTCCACGAATCCCGCGTTGGTGATCGCCGACAGGGTCGGTTCGGAAGTCGACCGCACGTTGGTGTCGCCGATCAGCACGAGGTCGTACTCCGAGAAGGTTGACCGGAAGCTCGGGAGACGCTCGACGAGCGCCTGTACCTCTTCTCTCCGCTGCCTTCGGTTCGTATCGCTCGATCCGGCCTTCCAGTGGAGCGACACAACGACGAAGTCCGTTCCACCGGTCTGGGCACGGAACCTCAACGCACTCGGGTGTCGATCCCAGTGATTGAGGCCGTTGGACGGGGGCATCACCGCGAAACGATGCGGTTCGCCGACCTGGCTGACGACCCGGCGATTCCACGCTACGCCGGTCAGCTGGGTCGTGTCGTTCTGGTTTCTGTTCGCCGTCAGCTCGTAGGTCCAATCAGCGCCGTTTGCGTTGAGAATGGCGAATGTCTCGTTCAACGTCGGACTCACGCGGCCAGGGTTGGCTCTGTCGCCGATCTCCTGGAGTGCGAGCACGTCGACCGCGGCGTCCTCGATGTGATCGGCAAGGTCCTGCGGGGTCTGAGCGATGCCTTCTGCGTCTCCGCCCCGGCTGCCGGGCGACCCAAGCTGCTCAATGTTCCATGACCCGATCCGAATCGTCTGCGCTGTCGCGGTAGATGCGAGCACGAGTGCGGTAATCAGCGCACCAACGGACGGGGAGCGTCTAGACATTTGGCAGTACCTCAAGGACAAGGCCGAATCAGTCGAAGAGACGCCATTCTGTCTGGATCCGACGAGTCAGAGCAATCGCGTAGTGTCCAAGAACACGAACGGCCTCTAACCTCCTGCTGTTCAGCAACTTCCAGCTCTGAGGAGCCCCTCTTGGCGACGGGTGACTCTGAACGTGGCGGTCCGTCGCAACGACGGGCCGTTCAGCTCGATGCGGTGCGCGTCATGGAGCAGTCGGTCACAGATGGCGTCTGCTTGATCGGGGTCGCCGATGACAGCGGAAGTTCACGTCGCCTTGGCCCCGCACGGTGCCTTGGAGTCGTCGCGCCTCCCCGAGGAGTTTTCCACGCCGACCGGGTCCCCGTTCTGCAACTGCTGGTGGGTCGCGGTCTTCGACTAACGTGGCCCCTCGGTCCCGACGGCGTCGACGCGTATGCAGGTTGACGTCGTCGGTCGCATGGCAGGACCGCTCCGGCTCTGATACCGCATGGGCGACTCTCTGTCCTCGCCAGGACACGGGCTGGCCGCCGCGGCCGGCAGCACGCTCATTTCGGCAGACTCAGCGGGAGTCGCCGCGGCCCGAGCGCCAACGCGGCGAGCCCCCCAATGACCGGAGGACCGTAGGCGTTATACAGATAGCCCCACTGGAACACGATGCCCATCGCGAAATGGAAGTTCAGTACCATCGCCGCTGCAATCACCGCCACCAACCGGACGCGGAACCCGGCCAGCAACGCCACGCCGGTGCCGAACTCGGCGACCGGGACGATGCGAGCGAAGAGGGGCAAACCCGGCATCGCGATGCTGTCGATATACCAACGGCTAACAGCCGGCGCGTTTCCCCACCACCCTCGCAGCTCCGCCTCGAGTGCCTCGGTGTCCGCGAACCAATCCAGCTTGCTCAGCCCCATGCCCAGGAAGAAGACGCCCATCGCCACCGAGAGGAGTCGTAGTCCGCGATCGCTTGAACGGGTCATAGTGCTGGCATTGTATCTGTCGGGTCCTCGTTCGGGTGCGTCCGGGGCATTTCGATGTTGGTTCGATCGCCGGTCACGAATTCGACCGAGCCGCCAGGCGCTACCTGTTGGGGGTGACGTCGGGTGGGAAGACAGACGGAGGTGAGCGGTGCGATAGTGAGAACCCGAAAGCAGTCAGTTCAGCAGCGCCTGCAACCGCGCTAAGCCGCCCACGATGTCATCGTAAGAAGCCGCGAACGAAAAGCGCAGGAATCCCTCGGCAATCTCCCCAAAGTCGCGGCCCGGTCCCACGGCCACGTGCGCCCGGGCGAGAAGATCGAACGACAGGGCCAGCGAGTCGTCCCCTAAGTGACGCGCGTCCGCGAGGACATAGAACGCTCCGGCCGGCGCGTTTGGTACGGACAGACCGAGCTTGCGCACGCCGTCCACCATCACGGTACGCCGCCGACGATATTCGGTCACCATCATCCGAAGATGGGCATTGCCGCACGTCAGCGCAGCGAGACCGGCGGTCTGCACGAAGTGCGCGGCCGAGATAAACAAGTTCTGCTGCAAGCACACCAAGGCGCGCATCGCCCGCTCCGGAGCGATGACGTAGCCAAGGCGGAATCCGGTCATCGCATATCGCTTCGAGAACCCATCAAAGATGAAGCAGTCGTCGGTAACGCCGAGCGGAGACGTCGTCGACGCACCGTCGTAGAGTAGTCCGTCGTAGACCTCATCCGACAGCAGCGGCACGCCGAGCGATGCCAAGTCGCGGATAACGCTGGGTGCTTGCACAGCACCTGTCGGGTTGGCGGGAGACGCGATGAGCACCCCCTTCGTTCGCGGGGTCATCGCGGCCCGAACCCTAGCCACATCGATCTGATATCCCTCGTCGGGAACTGTAGGAACGAAGATAGGCCGCCCGCCAACCACCTGGATCATGTTCGGATAGCACGGATAGTGCGGCGTCGGCACAATAATCTCGTCGCCGGTGTCGAGCAGCAGCGCGCAGACCAACAGGAGGGCAGGGGACGAGCCGCTCGTCACGAGGATACGCTCGGGGCTCACGGTCACCCCGCGTCGCCGCTGACAGTCGGCGGCGATCGCTTCGCGCAACGCGTAGATGCCGCGACTGTCGGTATAGTGCGTATCCCCTGCCGAGACGGCGGCGCCGACGGCTTGGACGACTTCTGGGGGTGGAGGAAATCCAGGCTCGCCCACGCCTAACTGCACGACGTCGACGCCCTCTCGAGTCATCGCCATCCCTCGTTCCATGACCTCCATGGCCAGGAAAGGCGCAATGGACCCGACGCGAGCGGAGAAGTCTGCCCTCACGCCTTGACGACTCCTACCGACGGTGGCCCCGGGGGCGTCACGACCATGATGGTGGGCTTCACTCTCGACGGCGGTGCACTAGGGTAAGGCAAACACGAACAGAGTGTTGCCCATGCTCGGGCGGAGTTCCGGTGTCAGCGGGGCGAAGTACACCACGGTCCGCGAGTTGCCGGTGCTCACGGCCACATACTGCTGGCCATCGATGGCATAGGTGATAGGGAACCCAGTGATCGGTGAACCTAAGTTGACCTCCCACAGCACGTCCCCGGTCTGTGCGTCCAGAGCTCGAAACCGTCCGTTGAGGTCGCCGCCGAACACGAGTCCACCGGCCGTTGCGACGAGCGACGTGGTCGCCGCACGCTGCTCGTGTATCCACACGATCTCGCCGGTCTCCGCCGAGATGGCCTGGACGGTCCCAACCTGATCGGTACCGGGCGCGATTTCGGTTCTCACCGCAAGTGCGTAGAGCGAGGCGGCAACATTATCACTGTCGGTCGTGGCCATCATCCGAGCACAGGCGTTGCGCAGTGGGAAATACATCAGCCCGGTCACCGGGCTGTAGGCTCCCGCCTCCCAGTCCTTCCCGCCCACAAGCGTCGGGCAGGCCAGCACCGTTTGTCCGTTGCTCGTAAAGACGACCTCCGGATTCTCCGAGACTGCGCCGGTGGCACCGTCGATGTTACTGATGACGTTCTGAGTGACCGTCGGCGTGGCCCACAAGAACTCGCCAGTTTCGCGGTCGAGGGTATAGACAATACCCGTCTTGCCCGGTATGCCGGTCACGACTCTGCGGACCTCTCCCGGCTGCAGCCGCGGATTGATCCAGCTCACTGTTGCGGGATTCGGCGATACGGCCGTGTCGAGCAGCAGGCGTTCGAATGGGTGGTCAAGATCCCAGTGATCGTTCAGATGCTGGTAGTACCAGACGATCTCGCCGGTGTCGCCGTCGAGGGCAAGCGTCGAGTTGTGATACAGGTGCTTGTTGTGTATGCCGCCGAGCAAGAACTTCGGGGCGGGTGAAGTCACCGACGTGCCGATATAGACGAGGTTCAAGGTCGGGTCGTAGCTGGGAGCCATCCACGCACCGACATGCTTGCGGTCTTCAAACGGCACATCGCCCCACGTCTCGTCCCCCGGTTCGCCCGGCGCCGGAATTGTCCGCGTCCGCCACAACTCCTCACCGGTCCTGGCATCGTGGGCAGTGATGACACACGCGTCGGGTCCCCCCCGGGGTGTACAGCTTCGACCCGAGATGACCTTGCCGTTGGCGATGATGGGTCCGGAGGTCTGATTGGCGGGGTTCTTCGTGTAGTCGAGAATCTGGGTCTCCCACGCCAACCTACCGGATGTCGCGTCGAGGGCAAAGACATAGTCGTCGACACTGGTATCGATGATGAGGTTGTCGTAGATCGCGATGTTCCGGTTGACGTCGGCAAGCACGGCGATCAGGTAGTCATCGACGTCCTCCGGGAGCGACCGCCGGTATTCCCACAGGAGATCGCCGGTGCCCGCCTCTATGGCCTGGATAACGTCTCTGGGGTTCGGCATGTACATGACGCCGTCATAGACCAGTGGCGTGCCTTGTTGGAGACCCGGGGCGAGGCCTCGCGACCAGACCATACGCAACTCGCCCACGTTGTCACGGTCGATCTGGTCCAGCGGGCTGAATCCCCAGCTGTCCAGCGTTCGACGCCACATCGGCCAGTCGGCTGGATCAGGATCTTGCAGCATCGCGTCGGTGACCGGCACGAAATCGCCGCTAGGCTGGGCGAAGACCCAGCCCGGTGAGACCACAAGCAGACAGAACAGCATCACCCATCGCGTCGAAAACATGTGTTTCCTCCTACAAGAAACAACGTCCGAAACGAGGGCCCGGACTAGGATCTAGTGCCGCGGTCACCTCTTCGCACCTCGAATGCCGCTCAGGAACCGAAGCGCCGATTCCGAGCGCACCCCAACCCCGTCAAGAACGTCCTTGTGGCGCAACTGAAGCGCCCGCCTGGTCGACCAATCGTGGCCCGACAGCACTGGCCCCTGTGTCGGCTCAGGGGACGACCGTCACTGTCACATCTTCGGTGCTATAGAGATAGCCGTCGTCCGCGATCCCGTGGAGCACATAGGTTCCGGGGGTGCTGAATGTCGCTTGCGTGACGACGCGGCCATCGGCGTCGAGTGGAGGAGGAAGCCACCCCGGGGTGTGATCGGCCATCGGCGCGGTCCATGGGTCGAAGGTGACAGTCCCGGGGCCGCGGTGTTGGAGCCAGGTCGCGCGGAGACCCCGAGCATTTCGTCGGCCGGGTGGTCGACTGTTTGGCGCGGCCCGCTGTTCGGGGATTCCGTCGTCACTCACGAGCACGGTCAACGTCAACGGCTCACCGGCCGCGACGGTTCGAGCGGGTTCTCCCACGAGCGTGATCGACGGGGCTTCATTGAGCCCTTCCGGGGCACCGCCGCCCGCCCGATTCATTGCAATCACTTGCTCGTCAATGATCTGTTCCGGTACCAACCAGCCGACCGCCTGGTCGGTCCGGCCATAGGCCGTGACTCTCCACACAAGCTCGCGGTCGCCCCAGTTGGCCGGGACCCTCACCCGGAACCTGTATCGCTGGCGCCGTGGGTAAAAGTAGGCGGGTTGTCCCTGGTCGACTGGTCCTGGCTCCAGGTAGTTGTCCGGCCCGACGGGGATGTTCAGATGCTCCCCGTGGTTCCGATTGAGATACCCGAAGACCATCGTGAAGCTGCCGTCGGCGTTTTGCTCCCAGCCCTCGAAGACAGGTTGGAGGTTCTGACCGCTCCGGTAGGTCTGCGCGTCCGCGCCCGAGTCAGCGCCGAGCAGACCTCCCGTCACCGCCAGGATGCACAGTACATTCCGAAATCGACTCTCGAGACGACCCACGCCCGTAGACCTCTAGTTCTGGTTGTTTGTCAGCGGAGTTCGCTCGCTGACTTTTGCGTCGTAGACGTCTTGAGGCATGTGATAGAAGCTCATCCACGCAAAACTCATGTCGTCGATCGAGCGGTTCCCGAATCCGACCCAGTTCTTGGGGTCAGGATTGCCGCGATTCGCGGCGGTATTGTCGTGCCAACCAATAGTGTGGAGGATTGTGCCGGCCGGCAGGAGGGGGGCTTCCGTGTCGTCGTAGTTGTAGACGATGTGCCATCCGAAGTTGTGACCGGTGCAGCTGAGTGTCTCGATGAAACCACTGGGGTGGATGGCCTCGACGCACATCCGCTTGCCGCGAATATGCATGTGTGGCTGGAAGGCGGTGACCTGGGTCGGTTCCGGAAGGACGTAGTAGCCGTCGCTGCGCACGTTGTCGGCCCCGGCGGGGATGTCGAGTGTGTCAAAGCTGTCGCCGACGTGACGAGACAGCAACACACGGTCCGGCTCATAACCGGCCGGATACAGTTGAAATCCCACTCGGGTGCGGTCCTTGATCTCTTCGCCCACGGAGCTGTAGTGCATGTTGAAACGGATTCGCGTGCCAGCCTTGATGAGGCGGCCAGTGCCATCCGGAAAGATGTCGCCGTTCTTTCCCATCGCGTACTCGTTGAGGAATCCGCCACCTTCTTCGCCGTCCTCATCCTCCCAGCGCATCGAAGTTGCGACGTGGTGGACCACCGGATGCGCGTCGGCCGAGGGTTTTGTCTCGACCGCTTTGATATACCGATCCTCGGTGAAGCCGGAGTCAGCCCAGACGTCGAGCCACCGGTCCGCATCAAGGGCACCGATCGTTTGTTCTTCGGGGAGCTCGACGATCCACTCGGGTGTGCCAATTCGCCACTCGTTCAGGGCCGCGAATTCCAGCGGGGCTGGTGCGTCAGCTTGATTGCCCTGAGGGGCGCCGGCATCGACCCAATCGCCGATCGTTGCGATCTCACGGTCCGAAAGTGACGCGTCTTCTTTGAACGACTGCACACCGACGTTACGTTCGACAAACCACGGGGGCATCTCGCGGAGTGCGGTCTTCTCTCGGATTGCCCGCGCCCAGGGGCGGACCTCTTGATACGTCAAGAGCGACATAGGAGCGACCGAACCCGGCCGGTGGCACTGTTGGCAGGCTCGCTGCAAGATGGGGAGGACGTCCCGTGTAAACGTCGGGTCATCTGTTCCGTGGTTCTCTTGCTCCGGGTTTTCTTCGCCGTGAGCCATCTGCCCGGATAACACCGACACGACGCCCGCGACCAGCACGATGAGAGCCGTCTTGAGGACTGACAACTGACGGACCGATACGACTTTCTTACTCATGAGCTCCTCCACACGCGAACTCTACCATCGAAATGGCGCTTCTTTGCGCGTATAATCTGGCCGTTTCCACCGGCGGATAGAGAACCAGTGCCCTACATGGGAGGTAACCCGATGCGAAAGACGACGTTCTACGTTCCGGCTCTTCGCAAAATCGCCCCGCTTTGCCTGGTGGGGATACTCGGCGTGGCGCCACTTGCGGCGCAGGATTCATTTTCGGTCCCTCGTACACCGGACGGTCAACCCGACCTGCAAGGATTTTGGACGAATCAGACCTACACGCCTCTGGAACGACCGGACGGCGTGACAAAAGCGTTGTACACCCCAGAGGAGCTCGCGGCGATTCGGCAGGGTCGAGGCACAAACGAAACAGCGCAAACGACTCCGGGTACGATTCCGGACGTCCACTACGATTTCACACAGTTTGGACTCGACCGCAGCCAGTCTGCGATGGCCACGAGTCTGAGGACATCACTCATCACGGACCCACCAAATGGCCGGCTTCCACCTATCACCGCAGAAGGTGAACGGAGAGCACTGCAGGCGACGGCCGACCGCGCACACCTGGGTGGTCGATGGGATTCTGCGGAGAGCAATCAGCTCGATGATCGCTGCGTCATCATGCGAGGGGCCGGACCCCCGATGCTCAACGCTGGATACAACAGTAACTACCAGATCGTGCAGAATCGAGACTACGTCTTGATCGTCACCGAGATGATTCACGACGCGCGGATTATCCCGCTGGACGGACGTGGGCAACCGCCGGCTGCTGCGCGTCAGTGGATGGGGATGTCGAGAGGGCGGTGGGAAGGCGACACGCTCGTCGTCGAGACGACCAACCTCAACGGGAAGAACCCCCTGTTTGGTTCGGGCACACAGATGCGAGTGACCGAACGCTTTACGCGCGTGGCTGACGACAGCATCACCTACGAGTTTACGGTCGAGGACGACGCCAATTGGGAGCGGCCGTGGACCGCCGAAATGGCGATGACAAAAACGATCGGCCCGATGTTCGAGCATGCGTGTCACGAGGGGAACTACGGTCTCTACAACACCTTGGTTGGTGCACGCTTGGCGGATGGGCGTGCGCGAGAGGCGACGCGAGAGGAAGGCGACCGCCAATGAGCGAGCGGAGGCCGCTGGCCCCCTTTGGTTTGTTGGGGCGATATTTCTCGACGACAGTAGCGGTGGTTGCCGCCGTATTAGTGATGCCATCCGCTGGTGCATTGGCCCAGGATTACACCGCGCCCAGGACGGCCGAGGGCACCCCGGACCTCAATGGAATCTGGCAGGCGCTTGGCACGGCCCATTGGAGCGTCGAGCCGCACTCGGCGGGGAGAAGTGTGGTGCGTGACCTCGGCGCGCTCGGGGCGAGGCCCGGGGGGCTCGGGGTGGTCGAGGGGGACGAAATTCCCTATCGGCCGGAGGCGCTGGTCGAAAGGCAAGAGAATTTTGACAACCGTCTCCGACGCGACCCCGCGATCAAATGCTATCTCCCGGGTGTGCCGCGCGCGACCTACATGCCGTTTCCTTTTCAGATCATCCAAAGCCAGCGTCATGTAATGGTGCTGCACGAGTTCGCGGGTGCGGTCCGGACGATCTATATGGAGGACCATGTGGAGGCACCGGCCGATAGCTGGATGGGATGGTCAAACGGCCACTGGGATGGCGAGACCTTGGTCGTTGACACTGCGGGATTCAACGGTATGACCTGGCTCGACCGGTCCGGCAATTTTCACAGCGCGGACCTGCACGTGGTCGAACGGTTCACGGCAAGAAGCCCGAATACGTTGTGGTATGAGGTCACCATCGAAGATTCGAATGTTTACACACGTCCCTGGAAAATGAGCATGCCGCTCTATCGCCGGGTCGAGCCCGACGCCCAGATCATGGAATTCAGATGCGTGGAGTTTGTCGAGGATCTGATCTACGGCCATCTCCGCAAGCAACCCGACCGGTAGTCCCGAGAGCCCGACCGGTAATCCCGAGAGAAAGAAGAGAGGAAGGAGCGTTCATGCGATTCACACGCGTGTTCATGATAGCGGTCATCGCGGCGGGCATTTGTGGCGTAGTGGCCCCGCTTGTCGCTCACCATTCGTTCTCCGCCGAGTTCGACGTGGAGCAGCCCCTCGAACTCGAGGGCACGTTGGTGCGATGGGACATGATCAATCCCCATTCGTGGTTTCATCTCGAGGTCGAGGCCCCCGATGGCACCGTCGTGCCATGGATGGTCGAGGGCGGGAGCCCGAACGAGCTGATCCGTCTCGGGGTGACAAAGAACTCGCTCGAGGTCGGAACCGTGATCTTGATTGAGGGTTACCGAGCGAAGGATGGCACCGAGAAAGCGGTCGGTCGGAACTTCGTCCTTGCGGATGGGAGCCGATTGTTTCTTGGCGGTTCTGCGAATCGTATCGACGTCGAAAATCTTGCACCGATCCGCTGACGCGTCCGGGTAGTCGCGCGCGACGAGCCGCGCAGGTACTCTGTCCGCGCAAGATTCCACAAAGGCCGGCCGCTCGTCGGCCGGCTCCAGCTAGCGGGTCTCGTCGTCTTCCAGGCGAGCGGTTTCGAGCATGGCGGTCATGCCTACGTTTCCCTCGTGGCAGGCGAATTCGAACATCGGTCCGTCGGTGCGCGGCATCGAGATCCTCGCGGTCCAGGGCCGCCGCCAGTGGTTCACGTCCTCAAACGTCACTTCATACCCTACGGTGTCACGGTCGAGTCGCGTGAAGCGTTCAACGAGGCGGGTCGTTCCCATTGGTAGTCGTCGATAGAGTTGCTGATTGCTGAAGTTGGTCGTTTCGACGACGAGTGTTTCTGCCTCCCAGTGTCCGCGGGAGTCGCCCAGCCACTGACGAATCGTCGAGGGCAAGTGGGGTCGTTCGTCCAGCGGGACAATCCGAAATTCGTGAGTCATCTCGAACAGGAGCAGCACATGGTCCGGGGTTTGCGCCAGGTGGATGTTTTGACTATACGGACCGCCGAGTCGGGGCACGCCGTATGACAGACACCGCTCCTGGATACTGCGATCTTCCGGACCGTCTGGACCGTCGTCGCCCGTCGGGCCCAGCAAAGCGCGGGCGTGGGGGGTGTATGGAATCCGACCGTCGGCAGGGTCGACAACCATCGCCGTCCTGCCGTCAGAGAGGGGGCGTTCCCACCAGATCGTTCGGCGAGCGCCCACTCCGTCCGTCGATCGTGCTGCGGCGTTCACTTCCTCGATCTCCGTGTCTGTCAGGCGTTCCTGATTCAGGTGGCGTTCGGCTCGCTCCAACGGGGTCGCTGTCCCGTGGTTCCAGATGCCTCGTAGGTCCGGCGTGCCCCAGGCGGTACGGGGCGTGCTGGGACGGCTTGTTGATGACGTCTGGGTGTAGCCTTCGCCGGGCGCGCCAACGATGACTCCGGCGGTCAGGATGAAGGGAAGAACGATGACACGACCCACGGGCTTTAGCGCCATGAGCACACTCTACGGTGGGTTGGGACGGGAGTCCATCTTGTCGGACGCACCCCCAGGCATCTGGTATATGGTGCGTATTTCACCGTCAGATGGAACCGGCGGCCCGGAGGTGAGCGATGAAGAGAGATGAGAAGTTGTCGGCGGGTATGCCGATGCGGCGCACGATCGTAGGCATGTCGGTCCTGACGTGTCTGGGCGTTGGCGTGGGGTCGCTGACTCTCCTGTCGATTAGCCGAGACGCGAGCGCCGCCGAACGTCCCGGCGGTTCGCAAGATGATGACGACGAGGCCGACGCTCCTCGCTTTTCGGTTGACCCTTTTTGGGGGCTGCTGCCAAACAACTGGATGCTCGGCCAGGTCTCCGGGATAGCCGTCGATGCGGACGATCACGTGTGGGTGCTGCATCGGCCTCGCACGCTCGATGCTCGCCAACGCGGTGAAGAAGGGATGTGCTGTGTACCGGCCCCCCCGGTGATCGAGTTATCCCCAGATGGCACCGTGCTTCGGTCGTGGGGTGGACCGGGGGAGGGTTTTGAGTGGCCCGAGAGCGAGCATGGCATTCATGTCGATCATCAGGGATATGTCTGGATTGCCGGCAACGCGGCGTCAGATTCTCAGGTGCTGAAGTTCACTGGCGACGGTGAGTTCGTGCTGCAAATCGGACGCGCCGGGGAAAGCGACGGGAGCAACGACACGGAGGACCTCGGTCGACCGGCCGCGGTCAAAGTCGACCCCGAGGCAAACGAGGTGTATGTCGCCGACGGATACGGCAATCGTCGCGTCATCGTGTTCGATGCGGACACCGGTGCCTACAAGCGGCACTGGGGGGCATACGGCGAACGTCCCGACGATCGAGGATTGTCCGCCTATGACCCGGAGGCTGAGCCGATCGACCAGTACCGCAGCCCTGTCCACGACGTGACGTTTTCCGGCGACGGACTCGTCTATGTCGCCGACCGCACAAACGACCGACTACAAGTTTTTAGAAAAGACGGTGAGTTTGTGACAGAGGCGTTCATCAGACGGGAAACCCTCGGGAGCGGGTCGGTTTCCGGCGTGACGCTGTCAAAGGACGCAGACCAGCGGTGGCTGTTTGTCCCGGATGGAACAAACAATGTTGTCTGGATTCTCGACCGCGAATCGCTCACCGTGGTGGACCATTTTGGTCGGCTGGGCAAGAAGGCGGGGCAGTTTTACCGGCTACACAATTTGGCCATCGATTCTCGCGGCAATCTCTACACGACCGAGGTCAACGTGGGACAGCGGTTCCAGAAGTTTGATCGGGTGGGTGGCTAAACCAGTCGACCGTCGCCATGCGAGCACTCGTCATCGAGGATGGCCCCCGGGTTGTTGACGACCACCCGGAGCCGGAACGGACTGCTGGGGAGGCCTTGATCCACACGCGTCTCGCTGGCATCTGCGATACGGATATTCAGCTCCAACGCGGCTACATGAACTTTCGAGGCGTGCCGGGTCACGAGTTTGTCGGAGAGGTGCTCGACGCTGACGACGCGACCTGGAACGGGAAGCGCGTTGTGGCGGATATCAACGCTGGGTGCGGCGAGTGCGCTGACTGCGTGGGCGGGGATGGTCACCATTGTGCGAGTCGTTCGGTATTGGGGATTTTGCATCGGAATGGCGCGTTTGCAGAGCGATTCGTGGTGCCAGAGCGATGCCTGGTCGAGGTGCCGGTAGACGTGCCTGACGATTGCGCTGTGTTCGCCGAACCGATCGCTGCGGCGGCACACGTGTTGGATGATATCGACGTGCGGGCCGCGATCGACTCAGCTCACAAGGTCGTCGTGCTCGGGGATGGCAAGCTCGGTTTGTTGATCACTCTGGTCCTCGTCAACGCGGGCGCGGATGTCATCGCCGTTGGACATCACCGAGAGAAACTCGCGTTGGCGGTCGGCGCGGAGCTCAAGTTCGCGTCGGAGCTTCATGCTGGGTGGCGTGACGCCGCCGTCGTCGTGGAAGCAACGGGGAGCGCCGCGGGGTTTTCCCAGGCGCTGTCGCTGGTGCGCCCTCGCGGGACGATTATCCTCAAGACCACCGTCGCCGATACCGTGAGCCTCGACCTCTCGCCGGTCGTGGTGGACGAGCTGCGGGTTGTCGGCTCTCGATGCGGCAACATATCCCGCGCGGTGGAGATGCTGGCGACGAGGGTTGTCGACCCGAGACCGCTCGTCGCCGACCGATACTCATTGCACGACGGCGTTCCCGCCCTGCGCCGCGCTCAGACCCCAGGGGTTCTCAAGGTGCTGATCGAAACCTAGTGTCCCGGGTCAGCGATGACCACCACCTTCACGTAGCCGTTTGTCCAGCAACACTGGTCCGGCGGCGTGCTGTCGACCCGGTTGAAGTTGTCGGCGCGCACGCGGAGCAGGTAGTCACCTGGCCTGTCGAACGTGACAGTTGTCGTGGCCGCGTTTCCGGCCACGTCCTCTAATGGGATATTGGCCTCACTGAACACCGCCGGCGCTGGGCCTTGATGAGTGTCCCAGGTTGCGCCCCCCGCGACCGGCTCGCGTTCCGCGTCCGGGGCGAGGCGGTCCTCCACCCAGACCGTCAGCGTCAGCGGTACGCCAACGGACCCCGTCATCGGATAGGGATTCTGCAGGCTGCCTACGGGGGGCTCGGCTGCCAGCCAGGTAGAGACCTCCCGGGTGTCTCCGGCGAGAGTCATCGCACCCCGAAGGACCGGTCCCTCTTCTTGCAACTTCAGCATCGGTGGTAACGAACCCATCGCCATGGGCGCGTGGTGTAGACGATACGCCTCTACACCAACCTTTCCAGGGACAGAGTGCGGCGATGGGCCGTGGCTTTGCAGGGTCCACTCCACGCGTCCGCGCTCGCGGCCAAACTCCCGGGGCACAGTCACGGTGAAGACCCCGGTGGCTCGTCCGGGAGCGAAGAGGGTCGGCTGGTGGCCATCGTATTCGTCGGGTGTGATGAAGTTGCCAGGTCCCAACGGGAGGCGAATCGCCTCTTCCCGGTTGCGATTGAAATAGCCAAACGACAGCGTGTAGGTGCCATCGGGGTTCTCATACCAGCCTTCAAAGAATGGGGACACCGGGAGGCCCTCAGCCACTCCCCCCCGTTCCCACGGCGCCGACGGCCAGGATGGCCGCCCGTTCTGCTGGGCGTCGACGACCGTCCAGCCCAGCGCCGCGAGCGTCACCATGATTGCCGTCCGAACCACCGCGCGCGTCATGAATCCCCCCCGATTGCTATCTCGAACTCATGCTACGGCTGTTGGTCGTTGGTCTCAGTGAACGTGCGCTGTGTTTCGCGTTTGGCTTTGAGCGCCTGGTAGCCCTCTTCGTCGAGGTGGGTGACGGCGATCCACGCATGCGACATTTCGTCGGTCGTGCGGCTCCCGCGGTAGACCCACTGCTCTGGGTCTGGGTTGTTCGGATTGTCCTTCGTATTGTCATACCAGTGGGTCAGCATGATGACCCCACCGGTCGGGATGAGCGGCGCCGCGTCGTTCTCATAGATGTGGCTGTGCTGCCACCAGGTCGTCCAGTTGGAGATCATGCTCATGACTTCGCGTTTGCCGGTCTCTGGATAGAAGACTTCCAGCGCCGCGGCTCGCAGGCGAAGGTGCCCGTGGGGCTGGAAGCTGTCGATCCGGACCGGGTGGTCGAAGGAGTGGAACCCTTGGATCATCGCCGTCCCATGGGGCGCAATCGCGAGGTCGCCCTCGAGTCGATAGTTCGCGAGGTCCTGCTTGAACTCGGGCTGGTAGCCTTTCGGGTGGAACCAGAAGCCCAGCTCGGTCACCTCGTCCGCGACCGGTTCTCCCGTCGGGTAATAGTGGACTGACCACCGGATATAGGAATCGGCCGGTAGTAGCCGTCCGGCGCCCTCCGGGATGATCTCGCCCAGCTTTCCCGCGGCGTACTCGGTGAAGCGTCCTCCCTGCGGCAGGAGTTCCCCGTTCTCGTCCTCCATGTACAGGGTTGTATTGGCGTGGTGTACGACTTCGCGGCCGGCGACGGAGGGCTTGACCTCGATGGCCTTGAGATACCGATCCTCGGTCAGCGGGATCCGCACGAGCGGCTCCCACCAGAGATCCGATCCGGTCGCCGGAACGCTAAAGGGTTTCGCAGCAACGACGAGATCGGGTTGTCCGAAATCCGCAGCCAGACGCCACGCGTCGGGGTCTGGCCAGTCGACGGCTGGCGGCATGTCCTTGGGGTCTCCCTCGGTCGCACCGGTCTCGACCCATTGGACGATCGTGTTGATGTCGCTCACGGAGAGACGGGGGTCATATTTGAGTGCCTGGATGCCTACGTCCCCATCGTATTGATATGGCGGCATTTCGCGGGCTGCCACTTTTTGCTTGATGCGAGCGCTCCAAGGCCGAGCATCTTGATAGCTGACAAGCGACATCGGACCGATCGAGCCCGGGCGATGGCAGACCTGACAGCTCTCTTGCAGAATCGGAGCGACGTCGCGCGAGAACGTGACGTCCCCGTCGTCCGAGGTGACGTTCTGGGCGATTGCGAGTGTCGGCATCGACAAGACACCAATTGCGGCCAACGCCGCCCCTGGCGTCAACGAACGGAAACGTGCGTCTCTCATCGAGTCTCTCCTCTTCCGTGCCGGGTGCCGCTCGTCAGAACGTCGCGTGGCCGACGGGCGCGGCGTTCGCAGAGGACATTCCAGATAAAGCGAAACGAATCGTCGCCCTCCAGAGTAGTGTAGGGCGAATCGCTCAGAATGGAGATCTGGAGCGAACAAGATTAAGATACGTGGACGAACTGTCGATTTAGCGTCCACGCTCGGTGTGGCGAAAATATAACGAAAGGATCCTCCGATGCTAAGCAGACTCCTTGGTAGCGTGGCGGTCGCCGCTGCTACCATCGCGCTTGTCCCCTGGACGGCGCTCGCCGCCGAAGACGAGGTGCCGACGTTTTCCAAAGACGTCGCCCCGATCTTCCAGGCCAAGTGTGAGGCTTGCCACCGGCCGAATTCGATTGCCCCGATGTCGTTGATCGCGTATGAAGAAGCCCGTCCCTGGGCTCGGTCGATCAAGGACCGCGTGTCAAAGCGGCAAATGCCACCCTGGCACATCGACACCACCGTCGGGATCACCGAGTTTAAGAATGATCGCTCACTGACCGATGCCGAGATTGACACGGTCGTCCGCTGGGTTGACGGCGGAGTGCCCCGCGGCAACCCGGCTGACATGCCGGCCCCGGTCGAGTGGCCCGAGGCATCAAAGTGGTATTTTGCCGATCGGTTCGGCGGTCCGCCTGACCTGGTCGTCGAGTCCGAGCCATACACCATGCCGGCAGAGGCAAACGATGCGTGGTGGAAGCCGACCGCCGAGACTGGTCTCACCGAGCCACGCTGGGTGCGGGCGATCGAAATCAGACCTGGAACCGAGGCGGGACGTAAGATCACGCACCACGCCATTGCACGTCTCGAGCAGGAAGAAACCGATCCGCTCCTCCAGAACCCCAACGCCACCGACGATGACGACCCGCTCAATAACTCGGGTCTGTTCATGGAGTGGGCGGTGGGTAAACAGGGTGCGCTGATGCGTCCCGGCAGCGGCAAGCTGATGCTTCCCGACTCTCGGATCATCTGGGATATCCACTACTCTGCGGCCGGTGAGGAGATCACCGACACTGTCCAGCTCGGCGTCTACTTCTATCCGAAGGGCGAAGAGCCGGAGCACCGCCAGGTTCTCCATCTTATGCGCGGCGGCGCCATCGATATCGAGCCGAACACCGTCTCGGTGGGCGAAGGATTCTTTCCGCTCAAGCGGGCGGCTCGCATCGAGAGCTTCCAGCCCCACATGCACCTACGGGGCAAGGCGATGGCAATGGAAGCGATTCTGCCGACCGGTCAACGGGAGATGTTGAGTCATGTTGGTGACTTCAACTTCAACTGGCACAACAGTTACGTGTATGCCGATGAGGTTGCGCCGCTTCTCCCAGCCGGCACCATCATCAAGGTGACATCGTGGCACGACAACACCGCTGCTAATCGAGCCAACCCCGATCCGAACGTCTGGGTTGGTTACGGCGACCGGACCGTCGACGAAATGGCTCACGCGTGGGTCAACGTCACCTACTTCACCGACGAAGAGTACGAGGCGGAAACGGCGGCCCGTGAGGCGGCCCGCACCGACAACAACGAATAGCACGCTGAGTTAGACCAGATTCAATGCAGGGGCCGCCGCGGCTTGCGGCGGTCCCGTAGTCGGGTGCTATCCCACCAGCCCGCCAAGTAGGAATGATCCCATGCAACGCATCTGTTTTTCCCCCAGCTGGTCCACCCTGCTCGTCGTCGTCATGCTCGGAAGCACCGCCCTGGCCCAGCCACCCCGAGCACCGTTGCCACTAGAACCTGGGGGCAATCGTGGCGAGGCCGTCTTTCCGGCTCTAGAGGGGTGGCATCGCCACGAAGACGGCTCGTTCACGATCATCTTGGGCTACTTCAATCGAAACGACGAGGCGGTCGACATACCCGTCGGTCCCAACAATCAGATTCTGCCCGGAGGACCGGATCTCGGTCAGCCTACCCGCTTCCTGGCCGGGCGCTCGTGGGGAGTTTTTGCGATCGACGTGCCGGCGGATTTCGCGGACCAACGGCTGACGTGGGCAATCAGTATCAACAACCAACGCTCAGAGGTTACCTTCTGGTTGAACCCGGCGTATTACGTCGACCCAATGCTGAATCGCGCCAATGGCAATGTGCCGCCGATGCTACGCGTGACCTCATCTGACGGCGACACGCTCCAGGGTCCGGCACCGTCTGAGCCCACTGCGTCGTACACGGCGTCGGTTGGCGAGCCGCTCGAGCTGTGGGCGCAGGTCTGGGACACTCCGCTGACCAACCCGCCACCGCCCCGTCGCCGCGGCCGGCCAACCCCGCCTCTTACCTTGAGCTGGCGTCTGTATCGAGGCCCAGCGGATGTCGCGTTCCGCGCGCCGACTGAAGACGGAGAAGCCGATACTGACGGTTATCGTCGCGAGTTTGACGACCTCGCAGGAGGTGAGACGACCACGCTCGTCACGTTCACCGAGCCGGGTGAGTATCGGCTCATGGCGACTGCGAACGACGTCTCTGGTAACGGCGGTGGTGGTGATCAATGCTGCTGGACCACTGCCCATGTCGACGTGACCGTTCGGTAGTCCCGGTGAAACTGCGGCACCGATAGCGCCAAAGCTGACTCCCCGCGCGCGCTGCGTCTGTCGGCGATGACGCCGCAGATGGTTCCGAGCGCGAAGGATGGAGTGCAGCGGCGCGGTAACGACGACGCAACCGGCGACGGTCCGCTCACGTCTAGCCCAATGCGTTGGTGACCATGTCGAGTAGCACGCCGCCCGCAATCACCGAACCCAACTGACCCGCCGTATTCGCGCCCATGGCGTGCATCAGTACGTGATTGGTGAAATCTTCCTCTTGGGCGAGCCGCTGGACGAGTCGTCCGCTCATCGGAAACGCACTGATTCCTGCGGCTCCCACCAGCGGGTTGATACGACCGCCGGTGGCCACCTTCAGCGCTTTGCCGAAGAAGAGACCGGCGATCGTGTCCACGACGAATGCCGTGAGTCCAAGCAGCAAGATGAGGAGCGTCTGCGGCTGTAAGAACGTGCTCGCCTGCATCAGACTTCCCACGGTCAGCGCCAGGAAAAGTGTAGAAACGTTGATGAGCTCGTTTGCGGCAGACTTCGCGAGTGGCTCGACGACGCCTGATTCCTTGAGCAAGTTGCCAAGCATCAGGGTTGCGATGAGCGGCGCCGAGTCAGGTACCAGCAGGCTCACGCCAACGGTCACGACGATGGGAAAGATGATGATGGCCGCGCGCGGTACCGGGCGCGGGGCATATTCCATCCGGATCAACCGCTCTTCACGAGTGGTCAGCCAACGCATGATCGGGGGCTGAATGATCGGAACCAGACTCATATACGAGTAGGCCGTGACGGCAATGGGGGCAAGGAGCTCTGGGGCCAGCACCGACGACACGTAGATGCTGGTCGGCCCGTCTATCGCGCCGATCACGGCAATCGATGCCGCCTCGTTCAGCGGGAACGCGAGCAGAGTCGCGAGCAGCAGGGTAATAAAGATGCCCAGCTGACCGGCCGCGCCCAGCAACGCGAAGATCGGCTGCGAGAGGAGCGGGCGAAAGTCCATCATCGCGCCGATACCGACAAAGATGAGCAGCGGAAATAGCTCAGTCTCGATGCCAAACTCTCTCAGGATGAACAACATCCCGCCCTCATGAAACGGATTGAGAGGGGAATCTGGGAGGTTGCCGAGCAAGACCCCAAAGCCGATTGGCAGGAGGAGCATCGGCTCGTACTCCTTGGCGATGGCCAAATAGATGAGGATGCCCCCGACACCGAACATGATCGCGATTCCGAGGGGCTCGGGCAGCATGGCAGACGGAGAATCGTTGGTGGTGACTAAGGCGCGAACGTGACGAGTAATTGCCCTTGGACGACGTGGTCACCGTCTTTGACATCCACGGACGCGATTGTGCCCTGTCGAGGCGAACGCATGACATTGAACATCTTCATCGCTTCGATGGTGAGTAGCTCGTCACCGCGTGAGACTGTCTGACCGGGTTTGACGACCACTTTGCAGACCACGCCAGGAATCGGCGCGGTCATAGCGGCGGAAGCGGCGGAAGCGGCCGACGTGCTGGGCACGCTTGACGGCGGCGGCTCGGTCGCGTCGTCTTTTGGCGAAGATCCCCCCTGGATGTCGACGGTATACGCCGTGCCGAGCAGCCTGGCGGTGACCGGACGCGCGCGTGGGTCGTCGACCTCGATATCGTAGGCCTGTCCGTCAACCGTGACGCGGTAGCGCTTCACCGGCGGGACCTCTGTCGGCGCACTGGTTGGGTGAGGCGGCGCGCACGCTGAAGCTGTCGCCACCCCGAGAGCCCGTCAGCTCGCGCCGGTGGGCGGCTAATGGAGGCACACGCGACGGCTACCGCGAGCACAACCGCCCGCTGGCGCCGGTCAGCCTCCGCCACCGCGTCCTCGGCCGGTTCGACGGCGCCGCGGTCCAACTCAGGCGACTCGGATCCGGTCTCTGCGCCGGTGTCCGCACCGGTCCGGCCATAGAACACCGGCGACGTCAATGCGTACATCAAGGCGACGAGGCCGGCCAGATAGCCAAAGAGTTGAAGCGAGCCAAAACCGGCGATCTCGAGGACAGTGGACCACGCAGGAGGCATGCGGCGGCTAGAGTGGGATGTTCCCGTGCTTCTTCGGCGTCGTCGCGGGTTGCTTGTCCTTGAGGACGTCAAGCGCGCCGATAAGCCGGGCCCGCGTTTCGCGCGGATGAATGATATCGTCGATATGCCCGGACGAGGCAGCTATGAACGGCGAGTTGAACTCCGCTTGAAACGCGTCCTCCAGCCTTGCCCGTTCGGCGTCCCGGCTCTCTTCCGCCGTTGCTGCGAGCTGCTTCGCATACAGAATGCTCACTGCGCCCTTGGCGCCCATCACCGCGATCTCGGCCGTCGGCCAGGCCAGGCAGAGATCGGTCCGGATCATCTTGCTGCTCATCACGATATAGGCGCCCCCGTAGGCCTTGCGGAGCACGACGGAAATCTTCGGCACAGTGGCTTCGGCGTAGGCGTAGACGATCTTCGCGCCGTGTCGGATGATGCCCTGATGCTCCTGACTCTCCCCGGGCAAGAATCCTGGGCAATCTATGAGCGTGACCAGGGGAATGTTGAAGGCGTCGGAGAAGCGGATGAACCGAGCCACTTTGTCAGACGCGTCAATGTCCAGCACACCGGCGAGATGGGACGGTTGGTTTGCGACCATGCTGACCACCCGACCCTCAACGCGTGCGAATCCCACCACGATATTTGGTGCGAAGTCGGCATGCACTTCGAGAAACGATTGCCGGTCCACAATCCGGGTAATCACGTCCCGCACGTCATACGCTTCCTCGCTCGTCTCGGGGATCAATCGATCGAGGGTATCCACATCTGGCTCAATGGCGGACGCGTCGACGTTCAATACCGGCGGGTCCTCCGCGTTGTTCGACGGCAGATAGCCGAGCAGGCGACGGGTCAGATGCAGCGCCGCATTCTCGTCGTCGGCCGCGAAATGCGCCACGCCCGACTGTTCGGTGTGGGTCTCGGTGCCACCGAGCGTGTCGACGTCGACACGCTCACCGGTCACCGTTCGAATAACGTCAGGGCCAGTGATGAACATGTGGCTCGTGCCCCGAGTCATGATCACGAAATCTGTCAGACCAGGGGAGTAGACGGCGCCTCCGGCGCAGGGGCCCAGCATGACACTGATTTGCGGCACGACCCCGCTCGCCTGCGTGTTGCGCCAAAAGAGGTCGCCGAACCCCGCCAGGCTCCACACCCCCTCCTGAATCCGGGCCCCGACCGAGTCGAGAAGGGCGATCACGGGTAATCCGCCGGAGGTTGCGACCTCGAGCAGGCGTCCGACTTTCAAGGCCTGGGTCTCCGAGAAGGAGCCGCCGAGCACCGTGAAATCCTGGGCAAAAAGAGCGATGCGCCGGCCATCGATATGACCGAACCCCGTCACGACGCCATCGCCCGCGTGCCGCTGACGGTCGAGACCAAACGCCGAATGGCGATGTTCGAGATATGCCCCTATTTCTTCGAATGAGTCTTCGTCGAGGAGCCGATCGATGCGCTCGCGTACGGTAAGTTTGCCACGCTCATGCTGCGCCGCGATCCGTCGTTCACCCCCGCCGACCCGGGACGCTCGCCGCCGCTCATCCAGGGAGTCGCTCGGGGCCTCCGTTGACGGACTCTCTTCGGCGCGGTCCTCGGGCGTCACTGGGGCGCCCTGACCTGACGTAGGCCCGTTCTGTAATGACGGTGGTTCAGGATTCGACATCGGCGTGGCAAATGATGCCTGACGATCTTAGCAAATCCCGCCCCCGGGCGAGTCCGGTCCTACTTTCCGATTCGCTGGCGAAAGTTGTTGCCCACCATGTTCGAGACACGTTCGCGCGAGAAGACACGGGGGAGGAACGGGCCTTGTTCTGCAGGTAGGCCCTCGGCCACGACTTCTGAAGAGTCGCCGATCCCAACTCTTGTTGAACTGATTTTCGCCCTTGAGGTCGATCTCTCCCGCGCGAACCCCTGCCTTCATTGCTGCCGCGAGCATCTCTTGAAAACGTGCGGAAAAGTCGAGTCCGAGATCCCGGCACAGCCGGTTGCTTTTCGTCATAGATCTCGCGTCCATGCGGGGACTGAGTCACGACCTCCTGGAGTCGGGCGAATCGAGCGACGAGTGCGGCTTCGACCCGAGACGCGAGGCCCGCGTGCGCCGCCGTCAGTGCACGGCGGTCAGCGAAGGTCTTCAAGCACCACGCCGCGCGCGTCAAACGCGTCGCCGGCCAGTCGGCCCGCGTTGACCGCTTTTGGCCAGCCCGCGTAGAAGTTCACGTGCAAGATCACTTCGGAGATCTCCTGCGGCGTCACGCCGTTCTCATCCAGCGCCCGGCCAATGTGGGTTCTCAGCTCACTGGTCGCGTAGAGGGCCTGGGTGACGGCCACGGTGATCAGGCTCCGGTCTCGTTTCGACAAGAGCGGACGTTCCCAGATGTTTTCGTAGAGAAGGCTGTTTCTCAGTTGGCCGAGTCGAGGCACGGCAGCATACGCCCCACTGGCAGAGGCCGGGACTCGGGTTGCGGTCGCGGCAACGGGCGCCTCAGGCAGCGGTCCCAGCGATATGCCTCGATCCTCGAATGTCTCGGCGGCGAGGAGAGAGGCTTGTACTCCGGTCGGCCACCCTGCATAGAACGTGACGTGCAGGATGATCTCGGAGATCTCTTCTGGAGTCAGCCCATTGTCGAGTCCGCGAGGTATATGGAGGCTCAGCTCGTCACGCACCAACGCTTGGAGCACGGCGACGGTGATCAAGCTCCGGTCCCGCTTTGAGAGCTCGGGGCGTTCCCAGATCTCTCCGTACACGAGCGAGTTTCGCAACTCGCCGAGATACGGCGAACCCGCATACAGGTTTCTCACAGGGGCGACTGCCGGGCTCTCGACCTCCTGCGCCGTAGGCTCGCTCGTGCCCGAGCATCCCAACATTCCGAGTCCAAGGATTGCGACGATGGGTAGACCACCAGTTCGAGTCATGCGTGCGTTTCTCCGCGACAGTCGAGTTGGCCAGTGACGTCAGACGATGCGGGCGGAGTATAGAACGGCTTATCGCCTTTCACCGTAATCCGATAGCCGTGACGGGTTTCCGGCCAGTAGTCCCAGATCGCCAAATGCTGCGTGCAGCGATTGTCCCAGAATGCCATCGAGTTCTTGCGCCACTGAAAGCGACAGTGAAATTGCGGTTGTGAGAGGTGACGAAAAAGAAACGACAGTAGCGCTTTACTCTCTGTCGCGGAGAGCTCCTTGATCCCGGTTGTAAACCCCTCATTTACATAAAGTGCCGGGCGGCCGGTCACCGGGTGTGTGCGAATAAGCGGATGCTCTGCGACTGGGTGGGTTGTGTCACGCAATGTGCCGCTCCCATAGCGATTGCGATAGTACTGCTCACCCTCGTGCACCCCAATCAAACCACTCAGCAGCTGCTGCATAGGCGGCGAGAGCCCCTCAAACGCCGCATACATGTTGGCGAACAATGTGTCGCCGCCCACGGCTGGAAGCTCCACGATACGAAGGATGCTTCCCATGGGCGGCTCGGGGTCGCACGAAACATCAGAGTGCCATTCGCTGCCAGCGACAAACTTCACCTCGCTGTCGCCACGCACGACGAGGACCTCTGGGTGCTCGGCATCTTTTGGCGCGGCGGGGTGGATGTGGAGCTCGCCAAAACATCGGCCGAACGCTGTGTGCTGCTCTTGCGTGATTGCCTGATCTCGAAAGAAGAGGACCAAGTGGTCGGCCAGCGCTGACTGTAGTTGTGCGAGGGCCTCCGAACTGACCGGTTGTGACAGATCGATTCCTGAGACCTCGGCGCCGATGACCGGCGAGATGGGGCGAATGTCTATCCCCGTAGATGTGGCAGAGGTGTTCATGAGGCACATTCTAATTCACGCGTCGGTTCACGCTAAGATGACCGTATCAATTATGGACACCCGCTCCCGAGCCGTCACGCTCTGTTGCCTCGGCTGGGTGGCGACGGCCTGCCTCATCGTATCTTCTAGTTGCAGGTCAGGGGTCGAGCGGTCCGAACTGCTGACGTCTGCCGGCCTCTCGTCGACCCGCGATCAGCGTCACCTCCTCATCGTGCTCGACGGGTTACGCCCGGACTATGTGACACCCGAGGTGATGCCGAATCTCTATGCGCTGGGGCAGCGAGGGGTCGTGTTCAGAAATCATCACGCGGTGTATCCGACCGTGACACGGGTGAACGCCTCGTCGATCTCAACGGGTTCCTATCCGAGTGTCCACGGATTGATGGGTAACTCGGTGTTTTTCCCAGCGGTGGATCCGACGCGGTTTCTCTCTACGTCGGACCGGGAAAACCTCCTGAGAATTGAAGAGACCGAGGGCGAGCTCTTGACCGCGCCCACGATGGCGGACGCGCTCGAGCAGGCGGGCAGACGAATGCTGGTGATGAGCTCAGGGTCAAGCGGGTCGTCATATCTGCTAAACCACACGGTGGCGGGTGGCGGGATCATTCACTATGACTTCGCGTTGCCCGCGTCCTTGGGCGATGCGGTGGCAAGCGTGCTGGGCGATGTTCCGCCGGCGGCGACTCCAAACCTGGCCCGCAACCGCTTTATCGTCGACGCGTTCTTTGAGGTTGGACTGCCGCAGGTCGACCCCTCTGTCACCGTGATGTGGCTGAGCGACCCAGACACTACTGCGCATCAGCATGGCATTGGAGACCCGATCTCAACTGCCGCGTTGTCAGCCGTTGATACCGAGCTTGCCCGCATACAGGAGGGGCTTCGCGAGGCGGGACTCCTTGACGAGTTCAACATCTGGGTGACGTCGGATCACGGTTTCTCGACCCATACTGGTGGGATCGACATCGCCGAGGTGCTCGCGGCATCAGGGGCCGATACGACGACTTCACCCTCTGACGCCGTCGTCGGCGCCGGTGCGATCTATGTGCGCTCCGAGGACCCGCAGGCCGTGTCGGCCATCGTCACCACGCTGCAAGCCACCGATGGCGTTGGGGCCATCTTTACCGCTGCCGCGACCCCTCGGGCGCATGAAGGCTGGGTACCGGGAACGCTGTCATTCGAGACTGCGCGGTGGACTCACGCCCGTTCTGCCGACATCCTGTATTCCGCCGACTGGACCGATGAACAGAACACCGACGGGTTTCCGGGAACTACCGCCGCGGGCGGCACGGCTGGACACGGGAGCTCGAGCCCCTTTGACATCCACAACACCCTCATTGCGGCCGGACCCGTGCTCAGAGTTGGCGCAATCAATGAGCTGCCGAGCGGGAACGTCGATTTCGCACCGACTTTTCTTTCTTTGCTCGGTGTCCCCGTGCCCGTCTCGATGGAAGGACGGGTGCTGAGGGAGGCGATGACCGAGGGTCCCGAGCCCGGGACCCTGACCGTGGAACGCCGGACGGATACCGCCGAGACGCTCGATGGTGGCTATAAGGTCAGTGCTGTGTCGTCGATTGTCGACGGCTCGGTCTATCTCGACTACACCGAGGTCGTTCGGAAACCCTAGACCAGCGTTTCCCAAAATACGGGGCTGTGCCCACCCACCACGAATCGGCGGCGCCCGACCAGATGGTCCGGCGTGTCAACAAAGAGCTGCTTGTGGTGCTCGGGTGGGGACGGGCCATCCTTCTCCAGGTGGCGCATCCGCTGGTCGCGGCAGGTGTGTCCGAGCACAGTGATTTTGGCCGCAGCGCCCGGGAATATGTCCAACGCACGCGCCAAACCATCGGCGCGATGCTGAGTCTGACGTTCGGGTCGGCTGACGAGGTGCAGCACACCGCGGACCGAATCAACACGATTCATCGTCGTGTACACGGTCAGGTGTGGACGTCGGTCGGTTCGACCCACCGGTATCCTCCCGGGACACGGTATTCTGCGACCGACCCGGATCTACTGTGTTGGGTGCACGCGACGCTCATCGACAGTCAGCTCCGAGCATACGCATTGTTTGTAGGGCAATTGACAATAGTCGAGCAAGACCAATACTGCGCAGAGGCCGCGGCTGGAATCGCGCCACTGCTCCACGTGCCGCAACACATGCTGCCGACGACTGCGGCGGACCTCAACGAATATCTTCAGGTCCGCTATCACGATGGCACGGTGCAAGTCACGGACAGGGCCAGGGGGCTGGCTCGAGCGCTGCTCCACCCCGGCGGGGTGCTCGGCGGGCCCGTCCTCGGTATGGGACGTCTGGTGACCGCTGGGTTGTTGCCGGCTCCCTTACGTTATGCGTACGGCCTCCCCTGGAATCCTAGGCGAGAACGAAGATTGAACCGTTTGTCACGAATAGTTAGGGCGTTTCACCCCTGGACTCCGGGCTTGCTCCGAGAGTGGCGGGTGGCCAGACCTGGAATTTCTATCAAATGACAAAAATATCCATGTCGGTCTTTCGTCGAATTTCCGTTGCAGGTTTTGAGGTTATTGATAGAATCAATATAAATCGGTAGAAACTAGAGACTGATGTCTGGCGTCATTGATATGTAGAGCCGGACTGATCCGTCCGTTGTCGGCTGCGGCGACGGGTGTGCCCGGGTGCGCGATAACTCGAGAGGAGCCAGTAACTTGCTGACGCAGGAAAAACAGGACATCGTCCAAGATGTTGTGGCCCTAGGGCAGGAGCGCGGCTTCGTCACGTTGGACCAAGTTCTCGAGCATGTATCCGGGGAAATTGACGCGGACGACATCAGCACGTTGCTCCAAGAGATCGAAGCCTCCGGTATCGAGGTGGAGGGCGCGACCGAGTCCGTTGACCTTCAGGCGCGTCGGCGCCCGCCGCTGCGGGTTACGCCCGAGCCAGAAGTTCACGCCCCAGGAGAAGACTCCGATCAGGGACAAGACCTTGTTCGCACGTATCTCCGTCAGATGAGCCGTGTGCCTCTGCTCACCCGGGAGGGCGAAGTCGCCATCGCGAAGCGGATCGAGCGGGGAGAAAAGCGAGTGTGGCTCTCGCTTTCCCGGAGTCTCATCGTCGCGAACCAAGTGGTCGAGTTTGGCGCCCAGCTGAAAGAAGGCGAGCGTCAGCTGCAAGATCTCATCGTCCTGCCAGACTCCGACCTGTCTGATCGGCAGCGCGCGAATCGTGTCAAACGGTTCGTCGCCGATGCGACCGCTGTGTCTGACGCCCTCAAAGAGCTGTCCCGGCGGGAGTCTCGGGCGGAGGCGAATCGGAAGCGATACCGCAAGGTGTCGGTTCGCATGAGATGGCGAGTCGCCCGCGCTAGGCTAGACGTGTCGCGTCTCGTGCGGCACATCGCATTTAGTCCGTCCGTCAAGCAGATGTTCGTCTCTTCCGTGGATGAGGCTGTTTCGTCACTGATGCGGGCAGAGCGGAAGGTTGAGCGGCTGACCCGTCAGGCAGTGTCTCCCGCGAGCGGCGCGACAAAAACGACACGACGACCGGATGTTCCAGGCCTCCGAGAAGCACGCAAGGCGTTGAAGGAACGGCGTGAGCAGTTGGTCGAAAGCCTTGAGGCTCTGCACAAGGTACAGAAGGTCATCTATCGCGGTTCGGCTAAGGCTGACCAGGCACGGCGCGAGCTGACTGAAGCCAATCTTCGGCTAGTGGTATCGGTCGCAAAGAAGTATGCGAATCGGGGGCTGGCATTTCTCGACCTGATACAGGAGGGAAACATCGGTCTCATGCGGGCGGTCGATAAGTTCGACTACCGGCGCGGCTTCAAATTCTCGACCTATGCGACCTGGTGGATCCGACAGGCTATTACCCGCGCGATTGCCGACCAGGCACGGACCATTCGGATCCCGGTCCATATGATTGAGACACTCAACAAGCTCAATCGGGCTACCCAAACGCTGACACGTGATCTGGGTCGAGAACCGACGGCCAAGGAGCTTGCCGAGCGGGCCGACCTTCCAATCGCGGTGGTGCGGAAAGCGCGGCGGATTGCGCAAACTGTTGTGTCGCTCGACTCGCCGATTGGAGATGGCGAAGAGAGTCAGTTTGGCGATTTCATCGAGGACCGCCAGGCCGTCAACCCGGCGGAGTCCACGATCGCCTATGACCTCAGACGGCAGACCGAATCCGTACTTGAGACACTGAGTCCGAAGGAGCGAGAGGTCATTCGGATGAGGTTCGGTCTGACCGACGGCGCAGAGCCGACGCTGGCGGAGCTGGGCGAGAAATTTTCTCTGACCCGCGAGCGTATCCGTCAGATCGAAGCGGCCGCTCTACGCAAGCTCCGCGAGCCTTCTCGTAGTCGACGGCTCAGCACCTTTGTCGAGCCGCGCGAGCCAACACCGCCGCGTCGTCGTCGTCGCGACGCATCGGGCGACCTCGAGCAGACCGTCGCCTAGGCATCCCGCCTGGTGGCGGTAGGCTTCGCCAGCGGATACAGAGTTCTTCCCGCTGGGCCCGGTTTGGGGTCATGAACGTTTTCTTGATCGACGGGACCTACGAGCTGTTTCGACACTTCTTTGCGGTGCCATCGGTCACGGACGCCGAGGGCCGAGAGGTCGGTGCCGTACGCGGCACGCTTGGCTCCATCCTGGCGCTTCTAGAAGACGACGTCACCCATCTCGGAGTCGCGACCGACCACGTCGTCGAGTCCTTTCGAAACCAGTTGTATTCCGGTTACAAGACCGGCGAAGGTATCGACCCCGCGCTTCGCCAGCAGTTCCGCCCGCTTGAAGATTCGCTCCGGGCACTGGGTATCACGGTCTGGCCGATGGTTGAGTTTGAGGCCGACGACGCAATGGCCTCCGCAGCGGCGCGCGCCGCACTGGACGAGCGGGTCGAGCAGGTCTTTGTCTGCACACCGGACAAAGACCTGGCCCAGTGCGTCCGCGAACGTCGCGTCGTACAGTTTGACCGGAGGGCCGGGGTAATGCGCGACGCCGAGGGTGTGCGAGCGCGCTTTGGCGTGCCACCTGAGTCGATGACGGACTATCTGGCACTGGTCGGTGATGCGGCGGACGGCTTCCCCGGGCTGCCTGGTTGGGGGGCGAAATCAGCGTCGACCCTTCTGGCGCACTACGGACACTTCGAAAACATCCCTGCCGATTCTCAGTGCTGGGACGTGCGGGTTCGGGGAGCGGTCAAGCTGGCCAAGACCCTGGTCGACGGGCGGGCTGACGCCACCCTCTTTCGAGACTTGGCGACGCTGCGAACAACTCTGCCGGTCTTCAAGACGGTCGATGAACTCGAATGGATCGGACCAACGCCAGCCTTCTTTGACGTCTGTTCTGCTCTCAACGCGCCGGGATTTTTTCAGCGCGCGAAACGGCTCGCAGAGCGTCACGGTCGCACCGGCCACTAGTGCACCGCCCCTCGACTCTGTTGCGGGATGGGTGATCCAGCGGCTAATTCAGACGGACCCGGTCAAACGCATCCCACGCGGACATATCAGACAAGACGACCTCGTCGCCAGGCGCAAGGCCCTCTCGAATCTCGATAGTGTTGACCGACGCTCGGCCAAGGCTCACCCGGACTCTGGTCGCTGTGTCTCCATCTGCATTCAGCCTAAACAGACTGACGATACTTTCTGGTTGGCCAAAGACCGGACGCGTGACAAAGACGACGTCGTCGAGCCGTTCCAGCTCGATCGTGCCATCCACTGTCAGATCTGGTCGTGCGCCGAGCGGCAACGCGCCGTCGAGCTTGACATCGACGGTCACCGTCCCGTTTTCGACTGCGGGGTCAATCCGGACAACGTGTCCGGGGATTACGCCATTTCTCGTGTCGACCAGAGCCGGCTGACCATTCTGAATGTCCCGTGCCTGGGTCTCTGCGATACGCAACTCCGCTTTGAGCAGCGATGGGTCACCGACACGCGCGAGATTCGTGCCGGCCAAGACCCTTTGCCCTTCTTCTAAGGGGACTTGCTGCAGCACTCCCGTGAGCCCGGCTTTGACGTTGAGGTCTGCGACTTGGTCGACCCGAAGTCGACTCAAGGTCCGGAGCCGGTCAACCTCCGACTCTTCAACCATCAACTGGACGTCGATAGCATCCTGGGCCATTTTGAATCTTCGGCTCTCGAGCTCCTGGCGAGTCGTCAGCTCCTCGGCTCGCGACAACGATTGCCTGAGCTGGATCGACGAGACAAGGCCTTGATCGGCGAGCTGTTGATCGGCCTCGGCTTGGAGCGTTGCCTGGGCCAGCTCTGACCGGACGGTGGCCAAGAGAGACTGTTGAGTCAGCAACGCGCTCTCGAGCTCTACTTTCCGATTCGAATACCGGGCTTCGGCGGCGCGAAGGTTGAGTCTCGCTTCTAGCGCGGTCTGCTCTAGCTCCGGGTTGCTCAGCTCGATCACGACGGTGTCGGGAGCGACTGGTGCGCCGGGCTGTATGACGATTCTTTCGACCGTGCCTTCGGTGGTTGCGGGTATCCAGCGGATCTTTTCCGGCACGAGTGTACCGGTGCCCCGCACTTGCCGGACCATCGGTCCGCGCTGCACCGTGTCGAGATATACGGTGTCACGGTCTACCCGTGGCGCGGCCGGCTCGAGGCTGCCGACCCCAATGGTGATGAGGACCACTACCACTGCCGCCACTGCGCCATAGGTACTCCGGCGTATTTTCTTCTTCCGTGCGAGGTCGGGTCGCGCGATATCAACCATGAATAATTGCTCCTGACCAGTCTAGCGCAGTGCGCATCTGCACGCCGTGTGGCAACGCGAGCGTCCCGCGCGCTCTGTAAATCGTCCAGGAGTTCGCTTAGACGGCGATATCCGGTCGGGCTGATCGGCAGACGCGTGGCGTCGGCGAAGACCGCAATACGACTCCCGGTCCCGGTCGCCTCGGTCCGGGCGAGGCGACCGACTTGCAGCAGATACCGCCGGTGGATTCGTATGAACCGTGTCGGGTCGAGTCGGTTTGCGAGCTGCGCCAGTGTCTGCTCCTTGAGGTGGGTCTTGGCGCCGACGTGGACCGCCACGTAGTCATCCTGGGCCTCGATGTAGTCGACCGAGCGGACCAGCACGATCTGCACATTGGCATTGTCCCGAATCAAGATCCGCTGGAGGGGACCCGGGCGGTGGAGCTGACCCGCGATCGCATGCGCTGGCCCACCCTCGCCACGCGCTATTCGTTGGCGCGCCTGTTCCAGCGCCTCGGCCAGTCGTTTGGGGTCGAACGGCTTGAGCAGATAATCGATGGCGTGAACGTCGAACGCCCGGATCGCATACCGATCATAGGCCGTCACGAAGATCACGGGAAACTGGTCGCCAATGAGTTCGAGAACCTCGAAGCCGTCGAGCTTTGGCATCTGGACGTCGAGCAAGATCAGATCCGGCCGATGTTGGGCTCGTGTCCTGTCTCCTGTCGTCCTTTGCAACTACGGGGTGGGTATCCGGCCGTTGCCCAAGTAACGTCTCGGTCACATGCTCCCGGTATTCTCCCTCGTCCCGCCGTGCCGGCCGTGCCCGGCGTGGGCCTCGGGCGGCACGGCATCGGCCGCAGGCATGTCGGGCTCTACGACGGCCGGCATTCGCAGCTCGAGCCTGAACTGGGCGTCCAGAGCCTGGGTCCGCACGCTTGCTTTGGCGCCGAACTCCGTGCCGAGCCGCGTGCGGAGCAGCACGAGTCCCAGACCCTGTCCGCGACGTCCGGGATTCGTCGGGTCGTAGGGGTTTGTCGATGTGACGACGAGGACGGCACCGTCCCGGCGCGCGGAGAGCGTGACGGTGCCACCATCGAGCATTTGTCCGACACCATGCACAACGGCGTTCTCCACCACCGGTTGAAGCAAGAGGGGGGGGCACGTGACAGGCGCGCACCGCCGCGCCGGCCTCGACCTCAACCCGCAGCCGGGATCCGAACCTGACTCGTTCGATTGCAAGGTATTGCGAGGCGAGCGACAACTCCTGGTCGAGCGTGATGTGATTCTGTCGGCCCGTGCGCAACGTGTCTCGCAAGAAGTCGGCGAGGAGAACGCACATCCGACGCGCACCGCTAGCGTCAGTCGTAGTCAGCGTGGCGATGGAGTGCAAGCTGTTGAACATGAAGTGTGGGTTGATTTGGGCACGCAGCGCGGCCAGCTCGGCGCGTCGGGCAAGCAACTCGAGCTCGACCGCGCGACGCTCCGTCGCCTGCGAGGCCTGAACGGCGATGACGACGTAGTGGAGTCCGGCGGCAATCAGGAAGAGCAGACCTCCAACGACCGCGCGCGCGGGCCGCTGGTTGGCATGGAGTCGCACGGCATCTCCCCCCGGAGAGGGTCGAGCGTCGCAGCCCAGACGCGGCCCACACCCACCCAGAGGGCGCTGGTCGTTACGGCCGCGGCCAGATGTGCCACCGCCGCCCGCCACGCCGCCGTGCCGGCCTCGAGCGGAAACGCCAAGCAGATGTGCCACGACGATAGCACCAAGAACGCCTGGGTGACGACAAGCGGGACCAGCAGCGCCACGCCGGTCGTCCAGTGGGTGTCGCGACCCAGCGGTCTACGTCGTCGCGACCAACGATTTCAGGACCCACGCCGTTGACCCAGATCTTCCCGGGATTGCCTGGCTGAGTGGTGCGGCTTTCTTCGTTCCGGGCTTTGTGCTCCTCACGTGGTCGATGGTCGAGAATCCATTCTTTGAAAAGACTGTACGCATCCAGTCAGACCACGGACATCACGTGATCGACCGGGGTCCGTATGCGCATATTCGCCATCCAGGGTACTCTGGCTTCACTGCGGTGCTTCTCTCGACACCGCTCCTGCTTGCTTCGACGTCGACGCTCTTCGCTATTGTGATGGTCGTATTGGTGTTGGTGGTGCGTACGGTGTTGGAGGACCGCACGCTCCAGGCGGAGCTCGCTGGCTATAAACAATACGCAACGCGAGTTCGCTTCCGCCTGCTTCCAGGCGTGTGGTGATCATGAGCCGAGCCATGCGACTCGACGGCGGTGCATTTAGTGAACTGTCACAGAGAAAACGTTCGGCCTGCTTCGGCCGGGACCCCGCGTCGGCAGCGTTCCTCGACGCTCGCCCATACACGTTACGCTCCCCCGCCCCGTCTGGCCGGCCCGGCGTGGCGGCCCGGACTAGTTACGTTTCTCCGCGACCGGCCGCGAGCTAATTCGCCCGACGCTCAAAGCGCACTTTCCACGCGCGCGGTGTGCTGGCGGTAAATCCCGCAACGGTTCCCTCGACAGCTGGGTCAAATTGAACGTACAAGCCGTCTCCGTAGAACCCTCGGTCATACGTTGGGGTCAGCTTGACGCTGCCAAACTTGCGGTGCCAGAGGGCGAGGTGGCCGTTCTCGATGTGGAAGGTGTAGACGATCCCCAACTCTCGGCTCTCGTAGTAGCCGACAAAGGGCGGGAGCTCATCGATGGTCGGCCGCCAGGGCTCGGCGCGTTCGTACACGTCCGGTGCCCCCCCTGCTGCCCGTAAGTGGAGTCGGGTCATCTGCTCCGCGACGATGAATTCGGCAGTTTCTATGGACCCCGCGGACCCCGCGACTCGGAAACCGCTCTCCCCGTGCGGGGTCAAAGTCAACGGGTTACGGCTGCCGACAGTGGTGAGGGCGCCATTCCGGGCCACGAAGTTCAGGGGGACGTCGGTCTCTTCCCGCCGATAGTAGCCGGCGAGCGCCGCGAATGCGGCCGTGTCTCCAGGTGCGACGTCCGAGCGCGTGCCTGCGGTCGCGGCCGCCGCGTGCTGCAACGTGCCGGAGGAACTTGCGACGGACGCCGTCGAGGCCGGGAGCGGCAGATAGAGGTCAGCTGTCTCCCGCGCCAACGAGTAGGGGTCCGCCGCTCGCCCATTACACAAGACTGCCACCGCCACCCGCTGGTCTGGGAAGCGCAAGATCTCACTCCGGTAACCGGCGTCGGTTCCGCCGTGGCTGATAGTGTGAAACCCGCGATGGACGCCGTGCGCCAGACCGAACGCGTAGGTCGTCAGACGTCCGTCGGTGAGTCTTCCGACGGTCTGCAGCTGGTAGATGCCGGTGTCTCCGCCGATCTCGAACGTATGAAAGTTCCGTTGCCAGCGGGCGAGGTCCCCGACAGTGGTGAAGAGGTTGGTCGCTCCGGCCAGGCTGAACGCGGGGATGCTGAGGCGATACCCACCCTCGTCCGCTGCCGCGTACGCGTAGGCCCGGTCTTTTACCAACATCCTGTGATCGTCGTGAAAGTGCGTGCGAGTCATTCCCAACGGCGCAAATATTCGCTCGTCGGCAAACTCTCGGATAGACTGTCCCGTCGTGCGCTCGACTACCGCGGCGAGTAGTGTGTATCCCGAGTTGCTATATAAATAGCGCGTGCCCGGCTCGAAATTGAGGTCGCGTTGACTCCCCAGCAAATTCAGAACGTCAGATTGTGTCACCACGTCGCCTTCGAATCGCCATCCGGCCAATCGCAGGAGGCTCCATTGGTCACGCAGGCCACTGATGTGGTGGGCGAGCTGACGAAGGGTAATGGGTATCCCGAGCGAGGCCATCTCCTGGACATGGACGGCGATATCGTCCTCCCACGAGACCCGCCCGTCATTCACCAGCAGCTGGACGGCGAGCGCGGTGAATTGTTTTGAGATTGACGCGACATGAAACACAGTGGCTGGCGTAATGGGGATGTCGTATTCCAGATTGGCTGAACCGTAGCCTTTTGAGAACACCAGCGTGTCGTCGCGGCTTACCGACACGGCGCATCCTGGACCACCGGGTGCCGCCCATTCGGTAAAGATCTCGTCGATACGCTGCACCGTGCGTTGCGGCTCGGCGGGCAGCGTGGATTGGGCGGAGCGTGTCTCACCGATGGCGAGACACAAAGCAAGTGCTGTCAGCAGCAGACGGTAGACCGCGTGGCGGTTCTTTGGCATCATCCAACGAGGGCCATGACGACCAGGCGGGCAGCATAGCATCTTGATGCCGTCTTTTTTCGCCCGCGTGAGCGAGCAGTGAGGAGGATCTTCCGTGAAAATGATGATTGAGGCACAGGGATTGAGTCGATACTACGGTCCGTTCGTGGCCGTTCGCGATATCTCGTTCGCGGTGCCAGAAGGCGAGGTCGTGGCGTTCTTGGGTCCAAATGGGGCCGGCAAGACGACGATGATGCGTATGCTCACGGGATACCTGGCCCCGAGCGGGGGGGAGGCGTCGATCGCCGGGTTCAACATACGGAAACATCGTATTGAGGCGTCCCGGCGACTGGGATACCTGCCGGAGAACGGCCCGCTGTACCCCGATATGACGCCCCGTGAGCTCCTGACGTTTTTTGGTCATGCCCGTCAGATGAATCGGAAGGTTCTCAAGCAACGGATGGACACCGTGACAGAGTCGTGTGACCTCACCCTTGTTTTTGACAAGCCGATCGGGAAGCTGTCAAAGGGACTCCGACAACGGGTCGGGTTGGCCCAGGCCCTGTTGCACGACCCGGACGTACTCATCATGGATGAGCCGACCGCCGGTCTCGACCCGAACCAGATTCGGCAGTTCCGTGAAAATATTCAGCGACTCGGACGTACAAAGACTCTGCTGATCTCGACCCACATTCTGCACGAAGCCGAGGCCACCGCAGATCGAGTATTGCTCGTCAATAGCGGGCAGCTCGTATACGACGGCGCAGTATCTGATCTCAAGGAGAACGGGTCGCTCGAAGAGCCGTTTTATCGCTTGACGGCGGACGGTGGCCTGCCTGCCGAAGCCCCCGCTGCGGCCGACGCCGCCAATGTCTGAACGGCTACCGAGCGAGTTCTAAGTCATGCCACGGTTTAACGCGTTTGTCGTGTGGGCGCTGGCCAAGCGAGACCTTTCGCTGTACTTCAGCAACCCGACGGGGTATGTCTTCATCACGCTGTTTATCTTCCTCAGCGCCGCCGCCGCTTTTTGGCAGGATCGCTTCTTTTTGCAGAACCTCGCCAACCTCGATCAGCTCAACGCGGTGCTGCCGGTCCTATTGGTCTTTTTTGTCCCGGCTCTTACGATGAGTCTGTGGTCAGACGAGAAAAAGCTTGGGACGGACGAACTCCTGCTCACGCTGCCGGCCACGGATCTAGAAGTGGTCGTCGGAAAATACCTCGCGGCGCTCGGCATCTACTCCGTATCGCTGGTGCTTGCGCTGAGCTATGTGCTGGTGCTGTTCAATCTTGGCAGCCCAGACCTGGGGCTCATGGGGAGCAACTATCTCGGATACTGGTGCGCGGGTGGCGCGCTCATCGCGGTAGGGATGCTGGCGTCGTTGATTACCGCGAACGCCACCATCGCTTTCATACTCGGCGCCATCTTTTGCGGGGCGATCACGCTTGGCCCGTCGCTAGCGGACGTGTCTCGGCCAGAGGTTGCTCGACTGGTGCGCATCCTCTCCCTGGATACTCATTTTCAGGATTTTTCCAAAGGCGTGATCAGCGCTACGGCGATGTTCTATTTCGCCAGTGTCGCCGGCGTGTTTCTGTATCTCAACGCCGTGGTCCTGGGGCGTCGTCATTGGGCCGGCCGGGCGGGTGGGGTGCCGATGTGGGTGCACTCGTCGGTGCGGGGGATTGCGCTCGTGGCCGCCTTGGCGAGTGCGGGCGTGCTCGTGGCCCGCGTCAATGCGCGCTATGACGCGACCGCCGAGCGTTTACACACGCTGTCCGATGAGACGCGTGCCCTCGTTGACCAGCTACCCGACGATCGACCGGTGTTTATCCAGGCCTATATCAGTCCGATCGTGCCGGAGCCATTTGTTCAGACCCGGTCAAATCTCGTCAGCCTGCTGGAGGAGATTGATGTGCTCGCAGGCACCCGGGTCGAGGTCGTCATTGAGGATACGGAGCCTTTCAGCGCCGCCGCGAGAGAGGCTCGCGAAACATTCGGTATTCGTCCTCGTGGTGTCACCGATGTGAGCTCGGCGAGAGCGGAGGTGGCGCAAGTCTTTATGGGATTGGCGTTCACAAGCGGTGCCGAGGAGCAGATCATCGACTTTTTTGACCGGGGACTCCCTGCCGAATACGAAATCATGCGGGGCATACGAGTGGTCGCCGGCACCGACCGTCGACGGGTCGGCGTCATCAAGACCATGATGGACCTGGCCGGGGGAGTGAACTATCAGCGGAACGAGTTCAAACCCCAGTGGCCGGTGGTCGCTGAGCTACGTAAGCAGTATGTCGTGTATTCGGTTGACCCGGACTTTCCCATAAATCCCGACCTCGATGCCATTTTGGTTCCGCTGCCGTCGTCACTGCAGACCGACCAACTACAGAACATCTCCGATTTCATCCGTGCGGGGAAGCCCGCGTTGATTCTCGTCGACCCCTTGCCCGCTATCGACCCGACGTTGTCGCCGACAGAATGGGTCGGCGACGGAAATCCTTACACCTATCCACCGGGTACGCCGCGACCGGGGCCGCGCGGGAACGTTCGTCAGTGGCTCATGGAACTCGGCGTTCGTTGGGAACCCACTCGGGTTGTATGGGATTCGTACAACCCGCATCCCGATCTCGCGCATTTGCAATCGGAGTTCGTCTTTCTCGGGGCAGGTAACGGCAACGCGCAGACGTTTGCAACCGACAACCCGATGACAGCTCAACTGCAAGAATTGATGCTGCCGTTTGTCGGGCATCTGGAACCGGTCGAGGACCAGGGGTACCAATTCGAGCCGCTTTTGAGAGCCGGTTACGCGTCGGGCAGCAACGGCTATTTTTCCCTCGTGCGGGCATCACCGACGGGACCCCAGCTCAACCCAACGCCGCCTCGGAACCAGGAAGACCGGGACTACGTGCTTGCCGCGCACGTTCGGGGTGTCCCAACCGTGACCCCGGGCTTGGATGATGAAGGCGCTGAGAACCCGCCCTCCGCCAATGGCAGTGGTGTGGCCGAAACACCCCCGGGAGCTGCCGACGACGTCGGAAGCGACACCGCGTCTGCGGTCTCGGACGAGCTGACCGAGACCCCGTCCGCGTCCGCACCCGAGGAGGCGGAGGCGAGAGAGACCCAGGCCGCGTCCGCGGGCGACGAAGCAAGCGACACTCCGGTCGGGAGACTCGACGACGAAGGCGCTGAGACGCCGCCCATGGCCGAGCCAGCAGATCTTGCCCCGATGACCCCGGTGAACATGATTGTCGTGGCGGATCTCGACTTCATTGGTGACCAGTTTTTCGCAATTCGACAGCAAGCTCCGGGTGGCTTGAGCTTCGACAATGTGACGTTTTTTCTCAACGCGCTCGATACGCTTGTCGGAGAAGACTCCTTTATAGAACTGCGTAGCCGTCGCGCGCGGCATCGGACGCTCGAGCGTCTGGAAGCCCAGACGGCCGGATTTCTCGACCAGCGCACGCGTGACGAACGGCAGGCCGAGCAAGAAGCCGAGGCGGCACTCACCGAAGCGCAGGCCAGACTCAACGAGCGAGTGGCGGCCTTGCAGAACCGCGGAGACATCGACAGCCAAACGATGCAGATCATGGTGCGGAATCTCGAAGAAGTCGAGAGCCGCCGTCTCGAGGTGCTCTCCACAAATATCGAAACCGAGAAGCAGATAAAGATCCAAGCAAGCCGCGAGACAATGGTGTCTCAGCTTCGGCGGATTCAAACAACGATCAGAATGTTCGCCATTCTCCTGCCGCCGATTCCGGTATTGCTCGGGGGAGTAGCGGTACTCGCACGCCGACGCCGTCGGGAACGGGCCGGCGCCGCTGAGGCGCGTCGGTTGAGGCAGTAAGGGATCCACGAATCATGCGTGAGCTTTTCAAGACCATCCTGATGGTAGGCATCTCAGTGTGGCTGGTCGTCACGGCGGTGACAACTGCACCTCCGCCACGGGCGGCCCCAGATGCGCTGTTTGACGTCGGCGAGCCGTTTTTCCCGGCCTTCACTGGCGCCGATGCCGCGACGACGTTGCAGGTCGTGCAATGGGACGACCAGACGGGGGCAGCGTTACCGTTTGCGGTGACGAACCGGGGCGGATTGTGGACCATACCGTCTCATCATGACTACCCGGCCGATGGCCGCGAGCGGCTCGCGACGGCGGCTGCTGAAGTCATCACTCTTGTTAAGGATGAGTTTCGCTCGGACAACATTGCCGACCACGTCCGGTTGGGGGTAGTTGACCCGCTCGACCAGACGGCGACGAGCCTTGAGGGGCGTGGCACCCGGCTCACCTTCAGAGGAAACAACGACGAAGTGCTGGCGGATGTCATTGTCGGAGATGAGATTCTCGAAAGACCGGGGTTTCGGTTTGTGCGGGTGCCGGACCAAAAACGTGTCTACACGGCGCGGTTTGATGCCGAGATATCGACCGCGTTCGAGGACTGGATCGACACGAATTTGCTCGAGGTGGAGCGGGCGCAAGTGACCCATGTGGTGCTAAAGGAGTATTTCCTCAATGAGGAGACCCGACAGGTCGTACGCCGCGGCGAGTTCATCCTCGACAAGGTGGCGCAGGACGAATGGTTGGCGAATCGGGTGCCGGAGGGGATGGAGGTCGATTTTGTCCAGGCCAATCTCCTGGTTGGCGCGATCATCGATTTGAAGATCGCGGGCGTGCGTCCAAAACCAGCGGGCATGGTTGGTAACCTGAGAGAGGCCGCGACGGCGGGCCGGATCACCCAGGCAGACGTCAGCGTGCTGACGAGTCGCGGATTTTATCCGACTCCCGAAGGAGAGTTGTTGTCAAACGAGGGTGAGTTGATCGTTCGCACTACCGAGGGTGTGCGCTATACCTTGCGGTTTGGAGAAGTGGTCTACGGCCAGGGCGACGCGGTCGTCCGTGGCGACGAGACGAGCGACGACCAAGACGTCGGGTTAGGCGAGAACCGATACGTATTTATCACGGCTGAGTTCGACCAGGACGCGTTACCCGAGCCGCCGGCAGCTGACGCGGACCAGCACGCCTCGTGGGAACGACGTGTCCGGGAGGGCCGGGAGAAGGCCGACCGATTGGCGACCCGTTTCGCTAACTGGTACTACGTCGTCGCCGCCGATAGCTACGAGCGGATGCACAAGCCGAGCGAAGAGTTCGTGCGCGAGATCCAAGATGGCACGCTGGAGTTTGGGCCAGACCACGAGCCAGGATTGGAGCCAACGTCAGAATTGGATCCCGAACTCAATCTGGAGCCTGGCTCCTGCTAGCCAACCGGCCATCTCCGAACACGAGAATCACGCGACATGGGAAAGACTCTTCTGAAGAAGGTGTGGGATGCCCACACCGTGCGCACACTTCCGACAGGGCAAACTCAGCTCTTTGTCGGCCTGCACTTGATCCACGAAGTGACGACGCCTCAGGCATTCGACATGCTCGCAGACCGGGGCGCGGCCGTGGCGTATCCCGAACGAACCTACGCCACGGTTGACCACATCGTGCCGACGTTGGACCAGAGCCGTCCGTTTGCCGACGAACTAGCCGAACGAATGATGGCGGCGCTCGAGCGCAACTGCAAGACGTATGGAATACGGTTTTCTGATCTCAGTACGAGCGACCAGGGGATCGTGCATGTCATTGGTCCGGAGCTCGGATTGACGCAGCCAGGGATGACCATTGCGTGCGGTGATAGTCACACTTCCACCCATGGCGCGTTCGGGGCGGTGGCCTTTGGCATCGGCACGTCTCAAGTACGGGACGTTTTGGCATCGCAGTGCCTGGCAATGGACCCGCTCAAGGTGCGACGCGTTACCGTGGACGGACGGCTCGGACCCGGGGTTTACGCCAAAGACGTCATTCTCGAAATCATCGCTCGACTTGGCGTGAAAGGTGGAGTCGGCTACGCGTATGAATATGGAGGATCCGCGGTCGAGGCGATGTCGATGGACGAGCGGATGACCATCTGCAACATGTCGATTGAAGGCGGGGCCAGGGTCGGTTATGTCAATCCCGACGACACGACGTTCGACTACATTTCGGGACGGCCGCACGCCCCCACTGGGGCGGCGTTCGAGCGAGCACGGACATGGTGGGCGTCGACGGCGTCGGATTCCAATGCCGTCTATGACGACACCGTGACCCTTGATGGGCACGACATCGAACCCCGCGTGACGTGGGGGATCAACCCTGGACAGTCGGTTGGCGTCACGGCGCGAATTCCGGTTCCTCACGACGGCGACGAGTCAGATGCTGCATCCGTGAGTGAGGCTCTTGACTTCATGGGTTTCCCGGCGGGCGCCCCGATAAGCGGGACGAAAATTGACGTCGCCTTTGTGGGGTCCTGCACGAACTCTCGCTTGTCCGACCTGCGTGAAGCGGCCCGCGTGGCCGCGGGGCACACGGTGGCCGGTCACGTGCGAGCACTGGTCGTACCTGGCTCAAAGGGCATCTGCCGAGCGGCCGAGGAGGAAGGGCTGGACGAGGTGTTTCGACAGGCGGGCTTTGAGTGGCGAGGTGCAGGTTGCTCGATGTGTCTTGCGATGAATCCTGACCGACTCGAAGGACAAGAAGTGTGCGCGTCGTCCTCGAACCGGAATTTCAAGGGGCGGCAAGGGAGCCCGACTGGCCGCACACTGTTGATGAGCCCGGCTATGGTCGCGGCGGCCGCGATTGCGGGCGAGGTGACCGACGTGCGAGCGTTGTTGCGCTAAGTCTAGCGACGTTGAGATAAGTCTAGCGACACGGCGCTCAGTGTTATTGACTCGAGGTAAGCGACCTCCCCACCCCAGTAGAACAGACATGACAAACGCCCAGATTGACACCATCACCGGCACGGCCATTCCCCTGCGCGGCAACAATATCGATACTGATCGGATCATCCCCGCCCGCTATCTCAAAGCCATTACGTTTGATGGCCTTGGCGAGCATGTGTTCGAGGACGATCGGGTATCCATGGCGGCCCATCCGTTTTCGAATCCGGTCTATGGTGGGGCGTCGATCCTGATTGGCAACGAGAATTTTGGGTCGGGTTCGTCTCGGGAGCATGCGCCCCAAGCGCTCAAGGGATGGGGGATTGCGGCCTGTATCGCGGAGTCGTTTGCGGAGATTTTTCTCGGTAACTCGTTGGCCATTGGGTTGCCATGTGCGACCGCATCTCACGGAGACGTCGAACAGCTGATGGCGCTGGTCGAAGAGACCTCGGGTGTCCTACTCACCGTGTCGGTGTCAGCGCGCAGGGTTCGGGCGGGGGATGCCACCGTCGATTTGTGCATATCCGACGGTGTGCGGCAGGCGCTGCTCAACGGTCATTGGGATGCGACCGGTCTACTGCTTGACCGGTTTGACGAGGTTCGCGCCGTCGCCACGCGATTGCCCTACATCGGCGGCTTCTGACCGGACACTAGCCCTCCCGGGCTGCCTCGAGAAATGCCTCCGCGGCCCGGGTCATGTCGCCGGACGCTCGGTAGATGAGTCTGACGTCTCGGGGGAGACCGAGCTGAGCGACTTTGACCGCGCTGAGCTGTCCGCGCTTGATCTCCGCGAGAGCGCAGCGCCGTGGCAAGAGTGCCACGCCGAGACCCATTTCGATGGCATGCTTTATCGCGTCCAGGCTGGGCAGGCCGATCTGGATGTTAATCGCAGCGTGACGCTGTTCGTAGATCCGCAGCACTCGTTCTCGGGCGGGGGACGGGTCGTTGTGCGCGATGATTGTCTGTCGTCCGAATTCCTCCATGTTGATTTGCCGTCGTCGGGCGAGAGGGTGGGACGGATGGGTCAGCATGACGAGGTCGTCCTGACCCAGCGACAGGCTGCGGAGGCCACGGTCGCGCGGGGGAAAGGTCAACACGCCAAAGTCGAGCGATTGGTTGAGCACCTCCGCGGCGAGTTGACGAGCGGCGGTGCGGGTGACTTCGACTTGCGCGAGAGAATGCGTGGTTCTGAATCGCTCGACGATTGGCAACAACACGTGAATCGCAGCTTCGTTGGCACCGATCAGGACGCGCCCCTCGCGCATGTCTTGCAGCTCGCGGACTGCAGTCTCGGCTTCCTCTTTGAGCCTTATGAGTCGCCGGGCGTAGTCGAGAAGCACGGTGCCCGCCTTGGTCAGCTGACCGCCCCGTGCTGAGCGGTCGAACAGCTGCTCACCCAGCTCTTCTTCCAATCGTCGGACCGACTGGCTGACGGCCGGCTGGGTCCGATTCAACAATGCGGCGGCCTTCGAGAAACTGCGCTCGGTGACGACCGCCAGAAAGACTTGCAGCTCGGACAGCTCCACGGGAGCTCAGGGAGAACGGCGATCGTGATCACGATCCCGGGGGCTCGAGACCGTGAGCTCTTCGTCACAAAACCCACCGTCGGCGGACGAGCCGATCTCTAGTCCGCGAGCCGCAGGTGTCGTTTCTGGAGCGGCGGTGCGCTGGTTTCGATACATATAATTAGTATTGATGTAATTGTAAAAAATATAACTTTGACTTTACACCAAAACGATTCTTAAATTGGGTATGGCCGAGACCGAATCACTTATCGTCTTCGACACCACCTTGCGCGACGGTGAGCAATCGCCGGGTTTTTCGATGAACACCGACGAGAAGCTCGAGCTCGCTCATCAGCTCGAGGCACTGGGGGTGGACATCATCGAGGCGGGATTTCCGATTGCGTCCGATGATGATGCTCACGCCGTCCGTCTAGTCGCGCGCGAGATCCGGGGTCCGGTGATCGCCGCGCTGGCACGTTGCAACGCAGCCGATATCGAATGCGCTGGCGAATCACTCAAGCCTGCCGCTCGGTCTCGGATCCACACCTTCATTGCGACCTCAGATCTGCACCTCGAACGTAAGTTGCGGATCACCCGCGAGATGTGTCTGGAAGCGCTGAGCGCCGGTGTGAAGCAGGCTCGTGACTATACTGATGATGTCGAGTTCTCGGCCGAGGACGCCACCCGGAGCGACATGGATTTTCTCTGCTCCGTTGTCGAACGCGCCATTGACTGTGGTGCGACGACCATCAATCTTCCTGACACGGTCGGCTATTGCACGCCCGAAGAGATTGGCGAGTTCTTTACCGAGGTCCGTACCCGGGTGACCAACTCGGACAAAGCCGTGTTTAGCACGCACTGCCACGACGATCTTGGTCTCGCGGTCGCGAACTCGCTGGCCGCAGTTGCCGCTGGCGTACGGCAGATCGAGTGCACGATCAACGGGATCGGTGAACGTGCTGGAAATGCGGCACTCGAAGAGATCGTGATGGCCGCCAGGGTGCGGCCGGATCGACTCCCATTTACAACGGCAGTGAAGACGACGGAGCTGTTTCGGACGAGTCAGCTCCTTTCGTCGTTGACAAAAGAAGACGTACAGGCGAACAAGGCAATCGTGGGGCGCAACGCGTTTGCCCACGAGGCAGGCATTCATCAGGACGGCGTGATAAAGGATCGCCGCACCTACGAGATCATGCGACCCGAGGATATCGGCGTCATCTCGACGTTGGTGTTGGGCAAACACTCGGGACGACACGCCGTAAAGCAGCGCTGTGAGCAACTCGGGCATGAGCTCACGCGTTTTCAGCTGGACCGGCTCTATCGGGCGATCGTCGCATTGGCGGACAAGCAAAAGAGCGTTGGTGACGAGGACGTCACGATGCTTATTCAACAGGTACGGCAAGAGCCCGACGAACAGCCAGCGCCGGTGACCGCAGCGGCCCAGGAGGTATCGCGCTCCGTATGAACGCCAGAATTGTCTTGCTGCCCGGGGACGGGATCGGACCCGAAGTCGTCGCTGCCGCCGCTGCCGTCCTAGACGCGGTGGCCGCCCGGTTCGACCATCGGTTCTCACTGGACCGTCATCCTATCGGCGGTGTCGCCCTCCGCGCTGGTGGTCGGGCGCTACCCGCTGCAACGCGAGCCGCGTGTGTCGAAGCCGATGCTGTGCTCTTGGGCGCGGTCGGCGACCCCGAATTCGATGGCGCCCCTCGTGACTGTCGGCCGGAGACCGCGTTACTGGAGCTACGTCAAACGCTGGGGGTCTTTGCCAACCTGCGGCCGGCCAAGGTCTGGCCGGGTCTGGAGGGCGGTAGCTCGCTCCGACCGGAGCTCATCGACAACCTCGATCTCTTGATCGTGCGGGAGCTGACAGGAGGGCTGTATTACGCTGAACCCCGAGGTCGGACGGCTGATGGCGACGCGGCGTTCAACACGATGCGGTACACGCGCTCGGAGATTCAGCGAATCGCGCGGGTGGCGTTTGAGAGTGCCCGCCTGAGAAGCGGTCGTGTGACCTCTGTCGATAAGGCCAACGTACTCGAAGTGTCTCGTCTTTGGCGCGAAGTCGTGACGGAAGTTGCGACAGAGTATCCCGATGTGATCCTCGAGCACCAGTTGGTTGATTCGTGCGCGCTACTGCTCGTCTCCAACCCGCGCAAGTTTGACGTGCTGTTGGCGGGCAATCTTTTTGGAGACATTCTGTCCGACGAAGCCGGCGCCGTGGTCGGTTCTCTCGGTCTCCTGCCTTCCGCGAGTATCGGCGGACGGGGAGGGCTGTTTGAACCGGTTCATGGCTCTGCGCCTGATATCGCAGGTCAGGATGTCGCAAATCCGGTGGCCGCCATCGCCTCCGTCGGGATGCTCTTGCGTCACGCCTTGGCCTTGGATGCCGAGGCACAAGCGATCGAGGTCGCGATTGGGCGGACGCTCGCCGACGGTGTGCGGACTGTCGATATCGCCGGCGGTGGGCCGTCCGTGTCGTGCTCGACTATGACTCAGGCGGTGCTGGAGCGACTCGCATAAAGGGCCAGCAGTCAGGTGCCGACTGTCGGTGTGACACCGGCAGCCGACGCGTAAACGATCGACGGGCCTGTGGCGTAGACCGATAGCGACGCGGCCAACCTCTGTTCGTTTCCTTTACCGTCTCTGAGATCCTCAAATATCAAAAGTGCCGTCAGACTTCTGTTCTCGACCAGCGAAACGGCGGTCCGCGTCTATCATCGCGGCAACGGCGCTGGTGTGTCTGACTGTTGGGTGGGCGGGTGTCTGGGCGCAGAGCGTGCCGGTCGTCGATGAGAGACCGGCTGACGCAGAACGTGAGATCGACGCCGGCATGGTCACCGGTGGAATCATGGTTGGTGACAATCCAGCGGACGGTGGCCGCCCCACGGCCTCCATGCACGCCGGCGCGCTCGCCGGTCGTGTGATGGTGCGGCCAGTTCGTACGCAGAATCCTCCCACGGTTGACGGCCGACTTGATGACGAAGTCTGGCGTCAGGCGGCGGTTGTCAGCAGGTTCGTGCAGAGTGCGCCTATGGACGGCGCTCCCGCCAGCGAAGACACAGACGTTTACCTGGCGTATGACAGCGCGAAACTCTATCTCGCTTTCCACGCAAAGTATCGCGATCGGACCATCATGCGGGCCAATCGCGTCGACCGTGACCAGGCCGACCGGGGCGATGATGTCGTGCGGGTGTATATCGATCCGTTCCTGGACCAGCAGCGTGCGTATGCCTTCTCGGTGAACGGGTATGGCGTACAGGGCGACTCAATCATCGGGTCACGGCGTGGGGGGGGTGGCGGGGGTGGGCTCCCTCGGGGCGACGACTCCTGGGACGCGTTGTTCGAAACCGGCGGGCAACTGGTGGACGACGGCTTCACGGCCGAGATGGCCATCCCGTTCAAGAGTCTCCGCTATCCCAGCCGAGGCATCGACGTCCCACATACGTGGGGACTTCAGATCATACGGCGCATTCGAGGCAAGGACGAGACGGTTGTGTGGTCTCCGGTGTCACGGGACATCGCGGGATTTCTGCCCCAGATGGGGGTGCTCGACGGGCTGACAGGTCTCTCGACCAGCCGAAATCTCGAGATGCAGCCGACGTTTACGGCCTTCCGGTTCGGGACGCTTGACGAAGACCTCGGCCGGGTGGTCGACGGTAAGCCGCGTCCGGAGATGGGGGCGAATTTGAAATACGGCCTGACCTCGAATCTGACGGCCGACGTGACGCTCAATCCTGATTTCTCTCAGATCGAGTCCGACCGCCCGCAGGTCGAAGTCAACCGGCGGTTCGCGCTGTTTTTCCCGGAGCTCCGGCCGTTTTTTCTCGAGGGCGCTGAGATTTTTCAGATCCAAGCCCCGGTCAATGTCGTGCATACGCGGACGATCGTCGACCCGCTGTATGGCGCCAAGCTCACGGGGAAGGCCGGTCAGGCGCAGGTTGGTGTTCTCTTTACCAACGACGAGGCCGCGAGTCTGGATATCGACAATCCAGATGACCGCGGTTTCGGGCTTTCGTCGCGGACGTTCGTGGGACGCGTGCGCTACGACCTCTATGCGGAGTCGTTTGTCGGGGCAATTTTTACGGACCGGGAGTTTGTTGATGGTTTTAGCCGACTTGCCGGGTTTGATACGAATTTCCGTCTGGGTGCCACCCACCAGATTGGTGCACGTGCGATGCGGACAGACCACCTCGATCAGGACGGCCTGCAGACCGACGGGTATCTGTTTGACTTTGGGGTGCGAAAGCGCGGGCGCAACCTGAGTTACTCGCTCGACGCGTTCACGATCTCGCCCGACTTCAAGACCGATGTTGGGTTTGTACGACGCACTGACCAGCGACAAGTCGAAGGACGTCTTGAATACGAATGGTGGCCACAGGGGTGGCTCATCAGCTGGGGGCCGCAGGCTCGCTACGGGCGGGACTACAACTTTGCGGACGATTTGCAGGACGAGACTTTTCGCGCTCGTATCTCGGGTAACTTCGCGATGAACATTAGCGCCAATGCTGACATCAACCAAGACATGGAGCGATACGAAGGTCTCAACTTCCACAAGCGACGCTACAACCTGTTTTCGTTTGTCAACACGAGCCGGATTGTTTCCGTCGGGGGCGGGTATCGATGGGGCGACGAAATCTACTTTGATGTAGCCAATCCGTTTGTGGGGAGTGAGGGCGGCCTTCGGGCCTTCATCACGTTTCGCCCCGTGTCACGCTTTACCTCCGAGATTCGAGTGACCACTAGCCGCTTCACCGACCCGCGTCGAATGTTTGTGCAGGGTGTGAACGAGGGCGTCCGCGCCGAAGACGGAGAAGTCTTTGATGTCAAGATATTCCGAGCCCTCAGCAGCTACCAGTTCACCGACCGTCTCCTCGTCCGGAACATCGCCGAGGTCAACACCCTGGACGAGACGCTCGGCCTCAACTTCCTCTTGACGTATCGTGTCAACTCAGGGACGGCGTTCTTTGTTGGGTATGATGACCATTACCGCCAGCGTGCCCAGTTCGACGACCAGGTGAACCTCACCGATACCGGATATTTGCAAACAAACAGAGCGATCTTCACAAAGTTCCAATATCTCTTCCGATATTGACCTGACCCGTCGCGGTGCGTTCAGATCACGAGGGCGGTCACGATATTGCTGCCGAATGAACGGGCGGTCGGAACGTCGTAGGAATAGACCGCCACCGTCCGCGATGGCTTCGCCGGTTGTGGTGAGCCACGGGCCTGGAGAATGATCATGAATCTTTTCTTGAACAAGAACCTCTATTGCACCGCGGGCGCGTTGGTGCTGCTGTGTGCGGCGAGCCATGTGGCGCACGCCCAGGATGAGGTCCCCCTGGACCGGTTGTCGCTGCCCGAAGGCTTCCAGGCGGAGGTGTATGTGTCGGGTATCGAGAACGCTCGGCAAATGGCTTTGACGCCGAGCGGGACACTGTTTGTCGGTTCACGTCAGGCAGGCAATGTCTACGCCGTTGTGGATCGTGACGCGGACCACGTGGCCGACGAGGTGGTCATCATCGCGAGCGGCCTAAACATGCCCAGCGGTGTTGCGTTCCACGACGGCTCGCTGTTTGTCGGGGCGGTGAACCGCGTGTTGCGTTACGACAGGATCGAAGAGACGCTGGCCAATCCCCCCGAGCCCGTTGTGGTCACCGATCAGTTGCCCACCGACCGTCCGCACGGCTGGAAGTATCTTGGGTTTGGGCCCGACGGCAAGTTGTATGTTCCCGTGGGGGCGCCGTGCAACATTTGCGACCGGACTGATGAGGATCCCCGCTTTGGAACAATCCTTCGGATGAACGGTAATGGGTCGGACGAAGAGATCTTTGCTCACGGCGTGCGCAATTCGGTCGGGTTTGACTGGCAGCCCGGGACCGGCGATCTCTGGTTCACCAGCAACGGCCGTGATCGTCTCGGCGACGAAAGCCCGCCCGACACGTTGAACCATGCGCCCGAGGCTGGTTTTCACTTCGGCTTTCCGTTTTGCCACGGCGGTGATCTCCGTGACCCAGAATTCTCCGACCGGCCGTGTAGTGAGTTTCGGCCCCCAGCCCAAAAGCTGGGCCCACACGTGGCGTCGATCGGCATGACCTTCTATACCGGAGAGATGTTTCCCGACGAATACCGCAATCAGGCCGTTATCGCCGAGCACGGTTCGTGGAATCGCACGCCCGAAGCGGGTCACACTGGGTATCGACTCACGGTTGCTCATATCGAAGGCGACCGCGTCGTCACGACCGAAACCTTTGCCGATGGGTGGCTGAATGCCGACAACACCTGGTGGGGACGTCCGGCGGACGTGGTCATGATGACCGACGGCTCACTCCTCGTGTCTGACGACACCGCGAACGCGATCTACCGGATCTCTTACGATTCGACACGGTGACCGAGCACCAGCACCCGCGGTAAGTCCCCGCCACCGTCGCGTCCTCCACCGCCGGCCTGTCCAGCGGATCGGCCGCGGTCGAGGGGCGGTGCATTGAACGCACCATGGAAGTCTTCTCGCTGATTGCGCTCTTTGTCTTCACGCTTGGCGCGTTCGCCTACGGCACAGTGGTTTGGCTGTGGTTGCGCCAGTACGCCTTCTTCCCTCGATCCGGGAAATCAGCTCTGCTGCCGACATCCAAAGAGTGGGTGATCGTCTTTGCGTTGATGGCGATGAGCCGTGTCTTTCCGGATGCGCTGGGCTATACGGTTTTCCTTGGGGCGATGGTATCGCCGCTCTTGTTCTTGTTCGTTGGCAAGTACTTTGGCAATCGCTACGAGTTCGACGACCTATTCGTCAAGCGAGGGTTGGCGCTCGCCACCGCGTTGCTGGGGCTCACCGTGTTTTTCGCGCTTGTCTTGCCGCTGTTAGACCAATTCGCAGTCGGTCCGTCCCGCCCCCTGGTATACGCACTTGCGCTACTGCCTCTGGCAATGTCGTGGCGGTGGTTGTCCGGCGTGATCGCCCGACGTCTGGACCGATTCTGGTTCGGCCGACAGCACACGCCTATCGAAGCGCTGAGACACTTTCTTTCGAGTTGCTATCCGAGCGCGACGAGTGAGGACGAGCTGGTCAAACGGGCTGAGGGCGCGCTGAGCTCGATTTTTGATGCGCCGGCCACGGTCGTTCTCGAGACCGGGCAACGGCGCGCGACGGGTATCGATGCCGGTAAGGGGATGCAAGTTGTGGTGGGGCCAGCCGCCAACCCGACCGGCACCATCTCTCTCGCACCCCGTATGAACCAAACACCGTATTTTAGCGAGGACGTCGAATTGATGACGTCGCTGGCTGACGTGTTCTGGTATCGCTTCGAGAACATCCGACTTCACAGGAGGAAGCAGGAGCAGGAGACGCTGGCGACGGAGGCCTGGGCCGGCACGACCGAGGGTCGGACCACGGCTCAAGCGATGTCGTCCTCGCGTTTACCGACGGCGTATCAGATACGGTGGAAGATGCCGGTCACGTTTTGGCCGATTGGCTGTGCCATATCGGAGCGGACGACCCCGACGCGACCGCCGCTCAGCTCCGTGATCGGGTGTTTGACGGGCTCAGGCAGCTTACCGCTGGGCGCCTGGCCGATGACGACAGAACCTTGGTCGTGGTCAAGGTTCGCAATTGATCAGTGGCGCCGCCAACCCCGCGGCGTTGAGTCTCGGTCGGATTGGACGTGCGCGGCCTGTTGACCACCCTATTCTCGCTGGTCGCGCCTTGCCAGGCTGGCGCCGCCCCGCGACTTACGCAACAAATTATTGACCGGGGACACTAGCGCGGCGTTGCGGTACGCCCACCGCCGCCGCCACCGGAGCTGCTCCCGCCACTACCACTGGAGCTGCCGCCGCTATATCCCCGGCCGCCCGAGGACGACCCGGTCCGCACCCCGCCGCCGCCCCCGCCTCGGCGCATCGGACCAAACGTCTCCCTGGCTCGCACCCGGGTGTAGCCGCCGGTTCGAGAGGCGCGCGCTTCTATGCCGTCGCCCACGTTCTCCCTGCCGGGCAGAACAACAAAGGGGCTTGCGCCAAATCCATACAGGTAGGGGTTGTAGAGTCCGCCGTTGAGATAGGAGTTGTAGCCAAACGGCGACACATAGTACGGATAAAGACGGTCATACCAGATAGAGTCATACATCCCGCCAAAGCCACTAAAGCCCCCCGACGACCAGCCCCCACCGCCGCCCCGTCTCTCGACCACGAATCGCTCTGGATACGACAACGCCACCAAGAGGTCAATCACGCCGTGGTCGATGCCGGCGTCGTCGAGAGAGATAAGGGTGTCGGCACTGAGACTCAGGTCCGGCTCGTTCTCGATCAGGAGCGCCTCAACGACCCGAGGGGTCGAGCGTGCGCTTGCGTCCATCACATCGGCCATGACGAGCGCTTCGGCGGCGCGGCGTCGGGCTCGTCGGATCTCTCTCAGGTCGAGATCGAAATCACGCATACTTCCGGACTCACTCGTGGGATGTGCGAAACGCCAGCTCGCCAGTCGTTCGGTTTCGGCGTCAGTCATCGGCGCGTATCGTCGGACCTCCAACTGTTCGCGCGCTCCGCTCTCCGTCGTCCCGGCGTGCCGGACTACCTGCACATCTACCCAGACGGAGGACGACGCCATAAAGCTGACGCCGCTGACGGTTCTATGAGGCGAGCCTTCGCACTGCAGCTCTCCCCGCGTGAACAATCGCTGGCCATCGTGCGACCATTCATTTTGCTCCCATCCACGGCAACCGTCTTCGGCCACGTCGTGTCGCACGCCGTCCGCCACGATGGTTCGCTCGATCAGGACGCGTCCATCCGCGGTCGCTCGGAGGGCGGCGCCGCTATCGGTGGGCGTCACGCAGACGGACGTCCGACCGACGATCCCACCTTCGCCGTCCGGTCCATTTTCCTCAACCTCTCGCAAGCTTTCAGGGTCTTGGAATTGTTCTTGCCAGAGGGACCAGCACCCCAGCCAGGGCGTCCACTGCGCCGCAAGCTCGTCGCTTGTGTCGGACAGGCCCTGGACCGGTGCTGTAGCCTCGGAGGCTGTGGCCAGCCCGCCACCCAAGAGCACCGTGACTATTCCCGACGTGACGATACGTCCGAGCCGTACGTTCGGTCGTTTCATGACGGTCTTCCCTCCCACGTTCCTAACACTTTAATGCACTGCCCGTCGAGACGAAGTCAATCCTCGGGCCCGCTCGCACCGCCTGGCGCCGCGTTCCCGCTTCTCGCCAGACGGCCGGCGTGATTCGACGCGGCGCCTTGCGCCATGCGGACCTCGGAACCCGAGGCTTTGACCTTATCTCGACGACAGTCTAGAAGCTCAACTGGATACCTGTTGTTAACCGCAAACCAGCCAGGTCGATATCGTCAAAGTCGACAAAGTCGCGGCTCATCGAAGCGGCCGCCCAAAGATACCGAGCCTCAACGGTGAGTTGGACGTGGTGATGCAGTCTGACGTCGACCCCGCCATAGGCGTGGGTTTCGGGCGTCCATTTGTGGTGCTCGAGGCGAGCGCTGAAGATCGAATTGTCGGCTTCGTCGACAAAATCGCCTATTTGCTCCAGCCGATACAACAGCGCCCCGAATCCCGCTCCAACATACGGCGTGACTCGGGCAGGGATCCACGCGAACTGGCCAATCGCCCGGCCGCGTGGTGTGAGTGCGAGCTCGAGGCTCCCCGAGAGCGCGACTTGGGAGAGCGACGTGGTTTGTTCTATTTCGAGCTCGACCCCGTCCACCACCTCACTAAAATTGCGAAAGCTGGACGGGATCGAGACGCGACTGAACTCGAACCCGCCAACCACGTCAAGACGAGACGTCAACGGAATACCGACGTCGACCGCGATACCCGGTGCGGTGAAATCCTCGCCACCGATTGAGCGCCTATCGGATGCCGGTTTCATCGATTCGCTGATAGGGCTGAGCCGCTCGCCGAAGAATCTGAAGATCTCGCTGTCTGCTCGCGCCAGCAACCACTGCGCGCGCACACCGATGATGACCTTGGGTCGCCCGAAGAGGAAGTCACGACTCCCCGGCGGGCTTTGCGCCTGGCTTGCCGCTGGGGCCGCAGACGCCAGAACCTCTTCGTCCGTATCGGATGCCGCGGCAGCCAGGGACGGGGTCATCGACAGTGACGCGACCGCCAGGCAGGCAAAGGCCACGCCCGGAAGAATTTGCGTCGTCGCGCTGGATGTAGCCATACGTCGAATTTGGAGAGATCGTACCACCAATTGTTTCTACGAAACTTCGAAGAATTCACAACGCGATATCACCGGAAGGTATCACCGTGTCCTCCCGACAGGACTCTTGTGGCCTCTCGGAGGCTGTCGTTGCTGGCACCTCGGTGCGGATGGTCTGCGAGACCATGTGCTATGCTGCGGCCAAGGATTCGGGGAAGCGGCTTTACGGCCTGTCTTGCGAAAGAGCGTTGTCAATCCGTTCTTCCCGTCAAGTGAGACGGGTGCCAGGACGGCGCTGCCACTCGGCTCATCTTGGCCCTTTCTATTGGAGCAGCACGTGCGGTCTAGACGCATGAAACGGCTCGCATTCGTCGCTGTGGCATTGGCTGCGGTTGGTCTCGCTTCTCTCGGGGCGGCTCCTGGCGCCGAGATCGAGGCAGAACAAACGGACTTTCGCCGAATTCTCGACCAGCGTCGCGAAATACAGAAAGACGCGAAACCAGGTCCCAGCGAGTTCTACTTCACCCGCGGGGTGTATTCATCTTGGCGAAGATATTCGTGGGCGGTTGACTACCCCAAAGCCGACGTGCAGTTCCTGGCGGCCGTGAACACCCTCATCGACGTGGACGCGTCGGACGAGGAAAACGCCGTCCGGCTGGATGATCCTGGTCTTCGCCGATTTCCCTTCCTCTATATCCTCGAGATCGCCGACATGGCGCTTACGCCACCCGAGGTGGTGGGCTTGCGGAACTACCTCTTGGCCGGCGGCTTTCTCGTTGTGGACGACTTCTGGGGCAGCTACGCGTATGCCAACTTCGAGCGGCAAATGCGTCAGGTGCTGCCTGGTCATCAGATCGTCGACGTCCCGATGGAGCATCCGATCTTCAACGCGGTCTATCGGATCGACGAGATTCTCCAAGTCCCCGCATTTGGGAACTGGTGGGGAGGTGTGACGACGGAGTGTCGTGGGTGCGACGTATTCGCCCGCGGTATCTTCGATGAGAAGGAACGGTTGATGGTGTTCATCAACGGCAACACTGATCTTGGCGATGCCTGGGAGTGGTTCGAGCGTCCTGAATATCCGCTGCAATATTCGAGTTTCGCCGTCCAGATGGGTATCAATTTTATCGTCTACTCTATGAGTCATTGAGGCCCATCGTGTTCGAGGCCCTCTTCGAATTCTTATTCAAATATCGGCCGCTTATCTTCCAGCAAGGCGAGCTGGCGTTTCGCACATCCTTTGTCGGCTATGTCTCGGTGGCGCTGGCCGGGGTGGCGGCGTTGCTCATGCTTCGCACCTACCGGCAGGTGCGCGGGAATAGCCGTCCCGCCGACCGAGTCCTGCTGACCGCGTTGCGAGTGGCGGCCCTGGCCGTGCTGACGCTGTGTCTGCTCCGCCCGGTTCTGGTGTTGTCAGCGGTCGTGCCGCAGGAGAACTTTCTGGGCGTCTTGATCGACGACTCGCGCAGTATGCAGATCGCCGATCAAGACGGACGCCCGCGCTATGAGTTTGTTGAGTCGACATTTGCCAACCCCGACAGCGAGGTCTACAGCGCCCTAAACGAGCGGTTTGCGCTGCGCTTCTTTAGCTACTCGTCGGACACCGACCGAATCAGCACCGCCGATGGCCTCGCCTATGCGGGGACGCGTACTCATCTGGGTCGGGCGCTGAACCGGGTCAATGAAGAGCTCGCGGGGGTCCCGCTGTCGGGTCTCGTCGTCGTCACCGACGGTGCGGACAATGCCGACGAGGGGCTCGGCGAGTCCCTCCTGCCGCTACAGGCATCCGGCGTGCCGGTCTTTACGGTGGGTGTGGGGCGCGAAGCGTATGACCGGGATATCCAGTTGGGACGGGTCGAAGCACCCCGTCGGGTTCTCAAGGGGGCGTCGATCTCGGTTGAGCTGATGGTGACCCATCGCGGGTACCGTGGCGAAACCGTGACGGTCCAGGTCGAGGACGAAGGTCGCATCGTCGGGACCGAGGACGTGGTGCTACCCGCTGATGGCGACCCGCAGACCGTACGGGTCCGGTTTACGGCCAGTGACGAAGGGCCGCGATTGTTCAGTTTTCGGGTGTCGCCACGATCAGACGAGATGGTCACGCAGAACAACGTGCGTGAAGCGTTGGTGGTGGTCGAAGATCGAAGCCAGGAGATCTTGTATTTCGAAGGCGAGCCACGCTGGGAGGTCAAATTTCTGCTGCGGGGCGTGCAAGACGACGAGAACCTCCGGGTCGCACTGCTCCAGCGGACTGCTGAGAACAAGTTTTATCGCCGAAATCTCGAAGGGCCGGATGAGCTCGTTGGTGGCTTTCCACGCACGCGCGCCGAGCTGTTCAGATATCAAGGCCTGATTTTGGGCAGCATTGAGGCCGGGCATTTCACGCCAGACCAGCTCCGGATGATCGCAGACTTTGTAAATCATCGAGGAGGCGGGCTCCTCATGCTCGGCAGTCATCGCTCATTTGTCGAGGGCGGGTATGCTGGAACGCCCGTGGCCGAGGTGCTCCCGGTCGTCCTCGATCAGTTGGGTGACGGACCAGAGGATGCCAGTGCCGAGCGTAGTGCGGACCCGAGCCGTAGCCGTCGAGGTGGCTTCTATCAAGAAGTCAGTGTGCAACCGACTCGGGCTGGGGCCACGCATCCGTCCACATTGATTGCCGACACCGAGGCCGCGTCGCTCGAGCGGTGGAAGACGGTACCGCCAGTCACGGTGGTCAACCCGATCACCGAGGTCAAGCCCGGCGCCACCACGCTGTTGACCACCCCTGAGGACTTGGTCGTGCTCGCGTTTCAGCGTTACGGCGCCGGCAAATCGATGGCCTTCCCGGTGCAGGATTCGTGGATGTGGCAGATGCATGCCGACGTCCCGGTCGACGACATGACCCACGAGACGTTCTGGCGACGGCTGTTGCGCTGGCTGGCCGATGGCGCACCCGATCAGGTGATGGCCAGTGTGCCGCAGGAGCGGGCAGAGCCGGGAGAGTTGGTCACCGTACTCGCTGCGGTCGGCGACGAAAACTACGAAGAGCTCAACAACAGCAATGTCGTCGCGGTCGTCAGCGACCCTGCCGGAGGTCTCGTGGAACTTCCGATGGAATGGACTGCCGAAAAAGACGGTGAGTATCGCGCGACGTTCACCGCGGCCACCGAGGGTTTCTACGACATACGCGTCGAGGCCACGGTCGGCGACGAGTTGCTGGGGGAAGACACGACCTATGTTCAGGTCGCACCAAGCGACTCGGAGTTTTACGACTCGACAATGCGCGCGTCCCTCTTGCAGCGGGTCGCGGAAGAAACTGGTGGCCGCTTTTATACCCCGGATACCGTGGACAATCTGCCGGACGACATCCAGTATGTCGGGAGCGGGGTCACGGTCGTCGAAGAGCGAGATTTGTGGGACATGCCGCTCCTTCTCATCCTGCTCGTCAGTTTGGTCCTTGGTGAGTGGGGCTATCGACGGGTTCGGGGGCTCGCGTGAGGGTGACACGGCCTAGCGTCGCTGCGGGAAGCTGGTTGTGCTGGTTGTGGATGATGGGAGGGTTCGCGTCGGCGCCATTGCAGGCGCAGGAGACCCACCTGTTGGTGGTGACCGGTCTGGGCGGAGACGACGAATATACCGAGTTGTTTCACACGTGGGCGTCGACGTTGGTCGACGCCGCGACCGTCCGTTATGAGCTTCCGCTCGAGAACGTCACGTATCTCGGAGAGGACCCTGACCTCGACCCCGCTCTGATCGCCGACCGCTCGACCCGGGAAAACATCGAGTCAGCCATTACTGCCATTGCCGAGCGGGTCGGGCCGCAGGACCATGTCGTCGTCGTGCTGTTTGGACATGGAAGCTTTACCGACGTTGCCCGCATCAACCTGCCTCGTCGGGATTTGACGGCCGAGGAGTTTTCCACGCTGATGGAGGTCTTTACCGACCAGCACGTGACCTTTGTCAATACCGCCAGCGCGAGCGGGCCGTTTATCGAAAAGCTCTCGGGATCGGGTCGCACCATCATGACGGCCACTAAGACCGGGCGCGAGCGGAACGCATCGGTGTTTGGCGGGTTCTTTGTCGAAGCGTTTGCCGACGGTGAGGAAGCCGCTGACCAGAATCGAGACCGCCGGGTGTCAATGCTCGAGGCGTTTGTCTATGCCCGCACCAACGTCGTGCAGCACTACGAGGCCGAGGGGCTCCTGGCCACCGAGCACGCGCTGCTCGACGACAACGGCGACGGCGAGGGGAGCGACGAGCCTGACCCTGTGACTGGCGACGGTGCGGATGGCATGGTCGCGCGAACCATGTTTCTGGTGACCGGCGAGGGTCTACGAGCGGAGATGGCCTTCCCCGACGATCCTGAACTGTTGGCGTTGTACAAAGAGCGCGCCGGGCTGGAGACGCGTGTGGACGAGCTGAGGCGAATCCGGGGCGGTGCCGATCCCGAGCAGTATCAACAAGAGCTCGAGCGGTTGATGGTCGATTTGGCGCTCAAGAGCCGAGAGATCCGCGTGATGGAGGCAACCCGCACGGCCGAGATCGAGTCTCAGTCGGGAGAGACGGGCGCGGACGAAAGGGCCCCGTCCGACAAATGACGCTGAGGCCTGTATCGCACATCGTCGGGGGCGTGCTTCTGGCGACCCTCGTCGTAGGGGGCGCTGTGATGAGGAGTGCCGCCGGTTCTGCGTTCACAGCGGCGGCGCGCGATACGCGTCCAGGCAACACCGCCTATGACAGTCGGTTCACGTTTGTGCGCTTGAGCTACAAAATGAGCCTCGGCGGCAGCGGGTTTCGTTTTGGTGGCCGCGATCTGCCCTGGGCGCACGACTATCCTCGTGCCGAGCAGAATCTCGTGCGGATTCTCTCCGACCTGTCGCTCTTGAATCCCGTGCAAGGACCGTTTGGCGGCAACATTCTTCCGCTCGATGACCCCGAGCTGCATCGGTATCCGTTTGCTTATATGTCAGAGCCGGGTTACTGGAGTCAAAACGATGAAGAGGCGGAGAGTCTCGGTGGCTATCTCCGCAAGGGCGGGTTTCTCATCTTTGACGATTTTCGGGGCGAGCACTGGGGCAATTTCGAGAGCCAGCTTCGGCGCGCGTTGCCGGAGGCCCAGCTCGTCGAGCTCGACGTGTCGCACCCTGTCTTTCACTCCTTCTTCGATATCAAGACCCTCGACATGGAGGAGATGTATATCGGATATACACCCCAGTTTTATGGTGTGTTCGAAGACAATGACCCGACCAGGCGATTGATGGTCGTTGCAAACTACAACAACGATATCGGCGAATACTGGGAGTTCGATGGGACGGCGTGGCTCCCGGTTGATCTCACAAACGACGCGTACAAATTTGGTGTGAATTACGTGCTGTATGCGATGACGCACTAACCGAACGGCCCCCGCGTGAAGTTCCGCGACGGTTCGAAGCGAGCGAGACCGTCTTCGACATCGTAAGGAGAGCGAGTATTGGACCCCGATCTGAAAGTCGACGAACCGAGTGACCTTGAAGCGCCTGATGACATTGCGGTGGCCGACAAGCTCAAGTCTGGGCGAGAGGAGATCCTGAGCGAGCTGCACAAGCTGATCATTGGTCAGCGTGAGGTGATCGAGCAGGCGCTGCTGACGCTGTTTGTCGGTGGCAACAGCTTGATCGTCGGGGTTCCGGGTCTGGCAAAAACGCTGTTGATCCAGACCATGGCCAAGGTGCTCGACCTAAAGTTCTCACGTATTCAGTTCACGCCTGACTTGATGCCGTCAGACATCACCGGTACTGACATCATTCAGGAGGATGCGGACACCGGAAACCGCAAGATGGTGTTCGCTCCGGGTCCCGTTTTTACAAATATCCTGCTGGCGGACGAGATCAACCGCACCCCGCCCAAGACGCAGTCCGCGTTGTTGGAGGCGATGCAGGAACACCGGGTCACGGTGCAGGGGCGCACCTACGAGCTTGAAGAGCCGTTTTTCGTGTTTGCCACCCAGAATCCGATCGAGCTCGAAGGTACCTACCCGCTTCCGGAGGCCCAGCTCGACCGGTTCATGTTTCACATCGTGATCGAGCATCCGCCGTTGGACGAGGAGCTCGAGGTTGTGCGGACCACCACTATTGTGCAGAAACCAGAGTTCAAGCACGCCGTCACGGGTGCCGACCTGGTCCGGTTCCAGGAGCTCATCCGCAAGGTGCCGGTCTCCGAAGCGGTGCTGAACTACGCGCTCAGGCTCGTGCGAACCAGCCGGGCGACAGGCGGCGATGCCCCCGACTTTGTCAAGAAATGGGTGGCCTACGGGGCGAGCGTCCGCGCCGCCCAGTATCTGATTCTCGGCGGTAAGGCTCGGGCGGTGACGCAGGGGCGGTATCACGTCAGTTTTGAGGACATTCGAGCTCTCGCCAACCCGGTGCTCCGGCACCGTGTCTTGCTCAATTTTCACGCGGAGTCAGAAGGCATCACGTCTGACCAGATTGTCACGCAGCTGCTAGACGCCGTGCCGGAACCGGCTTCTCATATGTAGAGGGCCTCCGGAGCTCCGAGCAAAATGGCGGACACAACTTCGAACGTTGTCGGCGCTCGGTTTGTCGACCCCAAGGTGCTCGCTCGGATCGGGAGCCTGGAGCTGCTCGCGCGCACCGTGGTGGACGGGTTTATCAACGGGCTCCACAAAGCGCCGTATCTCGGGGTGTCGGTCAATTTCGCGGAACATCGCGGGTATATGCCGGGGGACGACATCCGCTTTATCGACTGGCGGGTGTTTGCGAGGACCGACCGCTTCTATGTGAAGCAGTTCGAGGCCGATACGAACGCGAATTTCTCTGTCATCTTCGACATTTCGCGTTCGATGAGCTTTGGTAGCAAAGGTATATCGAAGCTCGACTACGGACGATACCTGGCCGCCTGTCTGACATATTTTTGTACCAAGCAGCGGGACCGGGTCGGACTGGTGACGTTCGACGAGGATATCGTGACGCGGGTGCCGCCGTCGGCAAAACATCTCGACGTGATCTTGCACGAGCTCGATCGGATCGAGGCCGGCCGGCCCGGGTCGCTCGCCGGGCCGTTGTTCAAAGCGACCGAGTTCTTCAAGCGGCGCGGCGTGATTGTCGTGATCTCCGACTTCTATCACGAGCCCAGCCAGGTGTTGGATGCCCTCAAGCCGCTCCGATATGCCGGGAACGACGTCATCGTGTTCCACGTGCTCGACCCGGCAGAGGTCGATTTTCCGTATGACGCGGCCTCGAGCTTTGAGGACCTGGAAACCGGTCGAAAAATTCCGGTTGTGCCGGAGAAACTGCGTGAGCAGTATCGTCAGTTGGTGCAAGAACACATCACCGCATTGACGCAGCAGTGTAGTGAGAATCGGATCGATTACGCCCTGTTCAATACCGCGACGCCCCTCGACCACGCGCTCTTCAAGTTCCTGGCGATGCGGCACAAGATGACCAAGTCTCGTTAGGAGCAAAGACCGAGGATGTCCTTTCTCTCACCGCTGTTTTTTCTCGGGTTGGTGACGCTCGCAGTGCCGGTGATCATCCACATGATCCAGCGCGAGCGAAAAGAGGTCATCGAGTTTCCCTCGCTGATGTTTATCCGCAAGGTGCCATTCCGCTCCTTTCGACGACAGCGGATCCGCAACTGGTTTCTCTTGATCCTGCGTTGTCTGGCCGTGGCGCTCTTACTCGCTGCATTTGCTCGGCCGTTTTTTCGCGTGCCCGCGCTGGCGGCCATTGCCGGGGGGGCACGCGAAGTCGTCGTGTTGCTCGACCGGTCATACAGTATGGGTTACGGCGACCGCTGGGACCGGGCGAAATCCGCCGCGTTGGCCGCTATTGACGATCTGGGACCCGAGGACGTTGCCACGACGATTGTCTTTGACAGCGGGGCTGCCGCGGGGCCGCGGTCAACCACCGACCGCGTGAGTTTGAGCGCCTTCCTGCGGGACGCGGAATTGGGTTCGGGAACCACACGTTACGGACCGGCTCTCAAGCTCGCCGAAGGCGTGTTCGAAAGTTCTGACCTCCCCCGTCTGGAAGCGGTCCTGGTTAGTGATTTCCAACGGTCGGGGGTCGAGAGCGCAACCGGCGTGCGGTTTCCGGCCGGAACCATTCTGACGCCCATTCCCATCGCTGATAGTCAGACTGAGAACGTGAGTGTCGTGGGTGTCCTGTTTGATCGTGAGTATTTCTCCGGACGTGAACGGGTGTCGGTGACTGCCCGACTCACTAATCGTGGCGACGACGCGGTCGCCAGTCTGCCAGTGACATTGGAGATCGATGGCCGCGAGCTCGAGCGGCTCACCGCGGATGTGCCGGCTCGGGGTTCGGCAACCGTCACATTTTCGCCGGTCACGATGGACGATCGGCCGGTCGCCGGTGCCGTGCGCACGCGCGAGGACAATTTGGCCACCGACGACGTCTTCTATTTCGTGGCGTCGCCAGGACAAGTCGTGAATGTGCTCGTGGTCGGCAACGAACGCGACGCCACCGAAGACGCGCTCTATGTTAGCCGCGCCTTGGCAATCGGGACGAGTCCAGCGTTCGCGGTCGAGACCGTCGGACTCGACGCGCTGTCGGTCGAGAGCATGACCGGCCGGCACGTCGTGGTTCTGAACGACACTCGTCCCCCGATGGGTCCCGAAGCCGCTGCGCTCGAACAGTTCGTACGCGAGGGGGGCGGACTGCTCGTGGTATCCGGCGAGCGAAGCGCCTGGGCCGCCGGCGGACCTGACCTCTTACCCGGAGTCGTCGGCAGTCCTGTTGATCGCACCGGCCGCGGTGGGAGCCTTGGGTTTGTCGACTACAGTCACCCGGTATTTGAGCTGTTCAGCGCGCCCCGAAGTGGTGACGTGAGGTCTGCCCGCTTCTTCCGGTATCGGCCGCTCGAACCGGTCGACTCGGCAGTCGTGCTGGCTCGGTTTGATGACGGCAACCCGGCGCTTGTCGAGCGTCGCATTGGCGAGGGACGGGTCCTGTTCTGGGCGTCGACCCTGGACAACTTCTGGAACGACCTCGCTCTCAAACCCGTCTATTTGCCGTTTTTGCATCGGGTTGTCGAGCATCTTGCCGAATACGCGCCACCCACGCCGTGGTTCTCGGCGGGACAGGTCCTGGACCTGTCCGAACAGAGGGGTTTACTGGCCGGCGCCGGACTTACCGAGGCCGACCTTATTGCCATCTCCCCTTCCGGGGAACAGGTTCCAGTGAGTCAAGGCGCTCGGTCGGGATTCTTGACTGTCGCTGAGCAAGGGTTCTACGAGATCCGAGACGCCCGCGGTGGTGCCACCTTTTCTCTCGCCGTCAACGTCGATTTGTCGGAATCCGACCTGACCACCGTCGACCCGGACGAGCTTGCCGCCAGCTTGACGGGACGGTTGGCGGCGCAGCCGACAGAAGGCGGCGCGGCCGGGGTGGGTCGGGAATTTTCGCCGACCGATCTCGAGCGTCGGCAAGACGCGTGGTGGTATCTACTGGTGGGGGCGTTCGGGTTGTTTGTCGCGGAGACCGTTGTCTCGAACCGACTGTCCCGCACGGTGGTGCAAGTCGACTAGTCCCCTAAAAGACTAAACTGAG